>RRZT011566087.1_pt1 | contig 38244 bp, 19 predicted proteins | sample 2165551 | NCBI WGS metagenome assembly RRZT01 (sample SAMN10456910, study PRJNA506462) | wastewater metagenome | biome: wastewater; feature: sludge; material: wastewater sludge; isolation source: wastewater sludge with Escherichia coli K12::gfp cells carrying plasmid... | place: USA: Moscow, Idaho...
TATGATAATCTTTTGGCGCTAAATAAAAGTTCATAAAAGAACCATTTTTAACTTTTTCAAAGTTTTCACTACAATAATAAGTCAATAACTCTTCAACACTATATTCCATACCTTTTATTTGTAAAGCAGTGTCATCTTTTAGAGTTCCACATTCAGTTATAAAACTATCAGTTGGAGAAATAATCGAATCTTTATCTTTATCTATCTCTCTTTTTATGATTAACTCTCTTGTGAATAAATCATTTAAAGATTTATAATATCTAGGATGTTTAAATTCACTCATATTAAGTCCCATCAATTTCACATAACTAGTATTTATGATTTCTTGAATTAATCTTGGGAATTCTTTTTTTGCAAACTTTCCAAAATATAAAGAGATTAAATTTGTAATATGCATTATTTTCCTTTTTCTAATAAAAAATTAATTTATATTAAAATACATATTTTTTATGAATCTGCAATTTTATAATTTAATTTTTCTATTTCAACCAAATCTTTTCTCGCATGTTCACCTTCTGTTGTTAAATAGTTTCCTATAATAAATGAATTAGCACCATATTCAAAAACTTCATATTGATTTTGCCCAAACATACTTTCTCTTCCACCACCAATCATAATAACTTTTGCACTATCAACAGTCTTTCTTGCTAGTTTTATAATATTAAAAGCTTCATCTTTTGATAAACTATTTTTTTCTATTGGTAAATCTTGTGTATAGTGATAAAAATTTAATGGAACAATCATTGGATTTAAAGATTTAATAGAATTAAATAAAGATATTCTATCTTCATGTGATTCACCAACTCCAAATATTCCGCCACAAGCAAGATTAAGTCCTGCTTCTTTAACATTTAAGCAAGTTTGATATCTCTCTTCCCAACTATGAGTACTACAAAGTTTTGGATAAAACTCTTTTGAAGCTTCTAAATTATGGTTATAAACTTCTATTCCTACTTTTTTTAACTCTTTTAATTGCTCAAGTGTTGCTAAGCCATTACAGGCATTTATCTTTAATCCTAAATTCTCTTTTTTTATTGCTGTTGCTGCTTCAATAACATATTCAAGTTTACTATCAGTCATTTTTTTACCAGCAGTAACTAAACAAAATCCCTGAGCTTTGTATTTTCTAGCAATTTGGGCTTCTTTTACAATATCACTTATATATTTTCTTTTGTATCTATATATATCAATATCATTTTTTGTACTTTGTGTACAAAACTTACAATCTTCACCACAAGTTCCACTCTCAATATTTGATATTGAGCATAAATATATCTCTTTTTGCGTACTCATTTTTTAATTCCTTATTTTTATTTTTTATGAAAAAATTAATTTAATTCCAAGTAATACGAGTAAAACTCCTATTACTTTTTCTATAATATTTTGGTGTTTATTAAATAGTTCCAAATTCTTTTTTCTTGATAATAGATTTGCAACTAACATATACCAAAAGATATTCACTAATACACAATACAAACCATATAAACTTTGAATATACATAGGTGTATTAGGACTTACAATTGCAGTAAAAATTGATAAAAAAAATAGTGTTGCTTTTGGATTTAAAAGGTCAGTTATAAATCCTACAAAAAAAGATTTTTTATAACTATAAGTCACTTTTTTTTCATGTTCTATTTTTATTTTTGAAGAATTATTTCTAAAACTTCCATATCCTAAATAGATTAAGTATAAAGCACCTAAAATTCTAACAATTTCTAAAAAGTATGGAAATTGCTTTAATATAAGTCCCACTCCAAGTAATGTATAACTTACATGAATTACCATAGCTGCTCCAATTCCTAAACACGAAGCATAAGCATATTTTTTTCCATAATTTACAGTTTGTCTTAATGTCACCATAAAATCAGGTCCTGGTGACATTAAAGCTATTTGTATAGTTGAAGCAATCAAAAAAAGTTCTGTTAAATACAATATCCTAAATCCTTATTATTTAAAGTATTCTCAAATGCTTGTTCTAAATCATTTATCAAATCTTTAACATCTTCAATTCCAATACTTAACCTTATAAGTCCTTGAGAAACACCTGCTTTTTCTAATTCATCATCAGATAATTGTTGATGAGTTGTTGAAGCAGAATGATTAATAATAGATTTACTATCCCCAATATTTGCAACTATTGAAAATATTTTTACATTATCCAAAATAGATTTTGCACTTTCATAATTTTCTACTTCAAAACTTACTAATCCACTTGCAAATTCATTTAAATATTTTTTTGCTAAATGATAATTTTTATTTGATTCTAATAGTGGATAATTTACTTTTTTTACAATATGTTGTTCTTCCAACCATTTTGCAATTTTTAATGCATTTAAAGAATGCTTTTGAATTCTAAGACTTAATGTTTCTAATCCTTGTATAAATATCCAAGCATTAAATGGACTCAAACATCCACCTGTATCTCTTAGTAAAATCATTCTGGCTCTAAAAGTAAATAATATAGAAGTTGCTCCACAATTAGAAAAAATCAAACCTTGATAACTAGGCTCTGGTTCATTAAAATGTTTATATCTATCATTGTTTATAATTTTTTCAACTAGATTATTTCTTTCTATTATTAAACCGCCAATTGCTGTTCCTTGTCCTGTGATATATTTACTTGCACTATGAACAACAATATCAACTCCTAAAAGTAAAGGTTGACATAAAATTGGAGTTGCCACAGTATTATCAACTATTGTTAAAAGATTGTATTTATTTGCAATTTTTACAATTTTTTCAAAATCTGGTAAGTCTATACTAGGATTTGATATTGTTTCAAAAAATATACACTTACTATTTCCATCAATTAGTTTTTCTATATCTTCTATTTTATCAATATCAAAAAATCTAGCTTCAATTCCTAATTTTTTTAATGTTTGAGAAAATAAAGTTATTGTTCCACCATATAGTTGATTTGATGCAATAATATTATCTCCAGCTTGTGCGATATTCAAAATAGAATAAAATATAGCACTCATTCCACTTGCAAGTGCTAATGCGCCACTACCTCGTTCTATTTGTGCAATTCTTCTTTCCAAAATAGCATTTGTTGGATTCCCAACTCTTGAATAAACATTATCAGTACCTTGTTCTAATCTAAAACTACTAGCTGCAAATTCAGTTGTTCCAAAATCAAATGCAGTCGTCATGTAAATTGGAATATTCATAGTTCTTTGAGTATCTTTTTTATACTCTGAATGAATTGCTAATGTATCTTGTTCCATTTGATACTCCTTTTTTCGTGGAATTATAATGCTTTAGAATCTTTAATTCTTTATAATAAATGATTAAAAAACTATTTATTTTTGTGTAAAATATATATAATATTTGGTAAAATTTCTTATGAGAAAAAAAGAGACTTTTAATAGACATCAAAAATTAGCTTTCAAAGTATTAGAACATATAAATAGATATATTGATACAGATATAAATATTGACTATTTGGCAAATGAGCTAGAAGTTGATAGGTTTCATTTGCAAAAAGTATTTAAAGAACAATTTGATACAAATATTTATGAAACTATTAAATCTATTAGACTTCAAAAAGCTTCAAATTTGCTTCTTACAAATATTCGCTCAACCATAACAGAAATTGCAAATTCTTGTGGATATAGTTCTCAAACATCTTTTATTACAGCTTTTAAAAAGAAATTTAATCAAACGCCAAAAGAGTGGAAAAAAGGTGGATATATAAAATATTCTGATGAAATATTAAAAAGTACATCTTTAGATTTAACTGATAAATTAGATTATTCAAAATTAGAGCCTAAGATTGTAAAAACTGAAAAACTAAAAGCTTATTATATTTTAGTAAAAGGTTATAGTTATATAGAAGGTGGTAATAATTGGAAAAAAATTCAAGCTTGGGCTTATACTCATAACATAAATAATTATCTTCAAATTGGTATTTTTCATGATAATCCAGTCATTACCCATCCAAAAGATTGTTTTTACACAGCAGCTATTGTTCCAAAAGATTTAGATAAAGAGATTGAATCTAATCTTTTAACTTTAAATATTGAAAAGGGATTATATGCAACATTTGAAATTAGTGGAAAATTAGGAGGAGTATTACCTGTTATTCGATGGGCATATCATGAATGGCTTCCCAAAAGTGGATTTGAAACAAATACTAAGCCTTCATTTGCTATATTTCACAAAAATCCAATATTTGATGAAAATAATGAGTTTGAAGCAACTTTTTATTTACCAATTCAATACACATAAGGATAAAAAATAGAATATCAAATTAAAAAAATAAAACCTTATCAACAAAATCAATTATCAAAAATATTAGTAGAGGTTTATTTTAAAAGTTATACAAAACAAAATTTCTTATTTCCTCATACAATTAGAAATAAATATTTATTAAAATTAAAAGATTTAAAAAAATACTTAAAAAAGCCTTGCTGTAATATATATGTAGCTGTTTCTTCTAAAAACAAAATTTTAGGTGGAATTTTTTACTGTTCAGATTTAAAGGAGTATGGACTTCAATTAAAAATAAATAAGGGAAGAACAAGTGCGCTTAGATATTTAGCAGTTGATGATAATTTTAGAGGTTTGGGGATAGGACAAGCTTTAGTTCAAGCTTGTATAAGTCATGCAAAAAAAGATAAAAAAGATAAAATATTTTTGCATACTTTAGATTCCATGAAAAATGCTTCTAAAATTTATGAGAAAGAAGGCTTTCAAAGATTTAAACATATTGATTTTAGAAACTATGGGTTTAAAGTAAAAGGGTATTGCAAAGTTTCATTTTAGCATTTTAATCATATATCTGAAAAATAAAGAAAGTATTAATAGTACCACTGTTATTTGTCTATGTCAGTTAAATCATTTAAACTAAAGATTATATCAAATCATGAAATAGTATGATTAACAAATAACAAAATTGTTAAAATATACTAGAACTTTAGCAATGATTCTGCAATCTTTCCGTTTAAAAGTTAGATGAGAAAAATCAGGATTTATAGATACAAAAAATTCATTTGAATTTATAATACTACCTTTTTTTAACCACATATTTTCATCTTTATAAATTAAAAAAATAGATTCATTTTCAAAATCTTTTTGTGATAAATCAGCAACCACCAAAGCGTTATCCATAATAAGTGGTTGCATTGATTTTCCTTCAACTTTTGAAACAAATAAAGAAGATTTTGAAAAAGGAATTTTTATTAGATTTTCTTCAAATTCTAATTCTTTTTTTATAACTTCATTATTTACTAAATAGTGATATTCTAATTTTATTGTATTCATGTTATTTTTTTAACTTATCAATCTTTTTATTCTTCTCAATTTCCCATTCATCTATTGGGTCTTGTTTATCCCAAGCTTCCATTAATTTTCTTTCTTGGTCAGATAAATTAATATTATATGTTTTACTCATATAAAGATATGCTCTTGCTATATCACCTTTTATTTCATCTCTTACATAAGCTCTATTAGCATCAAAATCAACCTCAAATTTACACTCACCATACATTCCAACTTTTGGTTTATCTGCTCCATATCTAAAATTACTTCTATCAGCATTTAATTCACCAATAGCAGGAACAAGGTTATGCATATCAGCTTCCATTTTATTAAATATAGGGTCTTTAGAACAAGCTTTTCTTCCACCATCTTTCCAACAAGGTAAATGTCTTCCAAAGTTTTCAGCAGGCATTATATGTTCCCACTCTATTCTATTGGCTCTTTCATTCTCTTTACCTTTTTTAGTTAATTCATTTCTTGGAACATAACCACAACTATTTCTATCAATCATATTATCTTTATCTAGGGGATTATATTTGCAACCACAATAAAAAGTTGTTTGATGGTCTTTATATATTTCTTTTAACAGTTTTTTTGATTCACTAAATGATTCTGCAAATATTGTTGTGAAGAAAAGAGTTATTAGTAATAGTATTTTTTTCAAATGTTTTTCCTTATATATTTAAAGTTTTGAATTATAGTTAATTTTATTTCAAATTGTTATATTTTTTAATTTTTTTTAAAACTACTATATAATTATAAAGTTAAGTATTTTAGAATAATTTTTAATATTCAAAATATAAAATCTTTTTAGAAAAGTGTTTTTCTGAATTTATTGAATCTTCATCTAAAATAGACCATTCAAAAGGGAAAATTGTAAAATACTCTTTTGATAAAAATAAATTTCTGAGTTATATCAATAAAATCATTTATCTATAACATCTTATATAGCTTAATATAATTTTAATGATATTCGCAATCAGCTTAAACATAATAAAACACATTTTTAAGTGATTGTGAATAAATTTTTAGTAAAATTATAGATTTAAACTTAAAGTAAATATCATCCAAATAAATAAGAATAAGCACAATCAAATGTATTTCTTTCATAAATTAAACTTATTTTATATTTTTATTTCTTTTTCTAATTCTTTTAAGCGCTCAACTAGCATTAACTCTCGTACTAATACTTGTTCATAATATTCTTTATACTTCAAATATAATTTTTTATACTTATCAACTTTTTCTTTTAATATTACTTCATTTTTATATGGTTCAGTTTTAGCATTATTTATTTCCTCAATTAAGAAGTCAAATACTTCTCGGCTTTTCTTAATGGAACCTCTTTTTCTTCCTGCTTCTAAAGAAACAGTATCATTATTAATTTTTGTACCTACAGGCATATTAATTGGTTTATTATCTTTTAACCGTTTTAATGCTTCAAAATAAACTTCTAAATTCGAGTCACTCATAAACAACCTTTTACATTTTTTTTAATTCTTCTTTTAAAAGATTTAAATCATACAATTCATTTTTATAATCTACAGAGTTTGGTTCCAATGTATCTAAAAAGAATTCTTGATTTTCAATTACCATTTTTACTTTTGATTTTTTAATAATACTACTATTACAAACAAAACACTCTATAAATGATCTAGTCATTCTAAAAGAACATTCTTCATTTGAAAAACATCCTCCAACAGCTGATTCTTTATATGATATTTCACCTTTTTTAAACATTTTAATGGTTTTCTCTCTATTTTCTAAAAAATAAATATTTTTATCTTTTATTTGTTTCTTCAAATTTTTTTCTACAAAACTACCATATCCTCCAAATGATTCTTCATCAGAAAAGAAAACATCTTTCATAAACTTTAATGCTATTATTTCTGGCTTAATTTTTTCAATATCATTTGCTATATGATCATCAGAAATCTTAAATAATTTCTTAGCATTTTCTGCTCCATTACTGTAATAATATGTCATATCCTTAAATAAATGTTTAAATTGTTTTTGTAAACTTCCTATTGATACTAGACTACTATTTAGAGCATATACAGATAAAGATCTTCTATATTGGTGAGATTTAAAAATCCATTCCTTCCCTACTTTAAAGTTTTCATCATTTCTCCAATCTCTATCATATTCAATATACTCTAATTCATTTATATCACTTTCTTTTATATTAATGCTATCATTCAATGGTAAATAACTTTTATTACTAATTAAAGTATGTTCATATATTGATTTATTATACTTTTTTTTAGGTGATAAAAATGAGCTTCTAATAAACAAAGGTAATTGATTTATATCTAAATTAAACCGCGATGCTAATAATTGATTAATCGATTTTAATAAATTAATAACTCTCTCTATATCTTTTGTTGTCACCCACTTAGCATCAACTAATTTTCCCTCTAATTTAGATGTAACTCCTATTAATCTAGTAGAAGAGTTTAATTTTTCTATGCAATTATTTTTTAGAGAAAGAACTTCATTATGTCTCATGCCACTATATGCATGGATTAAGTTTTTGCATGTCCCTTGTATTTTTAGAACAAAGCTAGAAATGCTACTTTTATTGTGAATATCATATTTATCAAATAAACTATTAAGTCTTAAATTAATTACTGTTTTTTTCCATTCTAAATTATAACTATTACTTTTATATATTTTTTTACTAGGAGAAAGAATCCTATCATTTATGTAAAATTCTATAAATTTAAGTAAATTATTTAAATTCTTTTCTAATTCAGATATTTGTTCCCATCTTAATATTAAACTGTTACAAAATATATCAGTTGGTATAACTTCAGTCTGTTTTTCATCTCCAAATTTTCTATATCTTAAATCTTGCAATTTTAAAAAAGTGTTATTATCTTTTTTATAATTAATATTAGTAAAACAATTATCTAAAGAGTCAAGAAATATTAGAATTGATAAAAAAACTTTTGCTCTAGACTTATTAATACAAAATTCTTTTATATATCTATTAATATATTTTGTATTTGATAATACATCACCAATAGACAAATTTAAACTCATTGAAAAAATCATTAAAGGTATAAGTCCACTACTGTAATATTCATTTAAAGTTTTTACTGAGAGTGATGAACCTTTTTTTCCTTCTTTAAAAAGTATAAATAAAAAAACTATTCTTTTTATTTCTTTTCTATATTTAATATCTTTAATTTTTGAAAATATAATATTTCTTTTTCCTCCGCTTGATAAGAGAGAAAAATCCCAAATATCATCATTATAATAAGAAAGTACCTTACCTTCATAATCTCTACTAATTATATAATCATCACTAATATTTATAGCCTCTTTATCAAGAAGAAAATATTTATCTGGTTTTATTATTTCATCACAATTTAAATCTTCAAATGGTTGAATCATTACATTCATTTCAAAACTCCAATTTTTACTAACATATTAAGCTTTTGTTCCCAATATGGTGTTAAATTTTCATTTTCAAAAACATCAACTCTAATATCTTCTACTATATGACTTTTTTCTTTTAGTACAGTTTTAATAACTTTTAGTATTTCTTCAATTCGATTTATTACATCAGAAAAAATAAAAAGATAGTACTCCTGATTTTTACTAATATATTTACTTTCATTAATTACATACAATAAACTTATTAATTTTCTAATATCCATTTCATCTGCATGGTTACAATATTTAGAGCAAAAAAGACAACCTTCCGCACTTTTACAATCAATTTTAATTGCATCATTTATTACAATTTTATTATCCGGAACACCAAACTCTCTACACTGTCCAGAATTGATATTTTCTACCTTGTCACTTTTTCTTGAAATTAAGCTTTCATTTAATTTATTAAAATAGTTAGTTATCTCACTTGTATATGATTCTTCAGTTTCACCATGATAATTATTAATAATATTATAAAGACTTGATTGTCCCAACTTTGATGCAGTTACTGCTCCATGCTTATTTATAATATAGTACATTTTATTTACACGATCTTGCCTAGCAGTTATTATAGGAATCTTAGGGTCAATCTTTTTTATAAATTGTTGACAAGAATCTCCACCAAAAGATCCTTTAAACTGAAAAGATGTAATTCTTACTTTTTCTCCATAATCTAAAAAAAATAAATAATCCATTTCATTACCATTTAAAATAAATCTTCTTAATTTAATAAATTTTTTAAAATAATTTACCATTTCTTTTCTTATCTGAAACTCAACTAATTTATTTCTAGCTCTATATTTTATATTACGAAAAAAATAAGTACTTTTAGAAATTTCATAATCCTCATTAAAAAAAAGTGTTGCAGCGGTAGAATCATTCATACCTGTGATCATTCTAAAATGTAAAAAATATGCTTTTAAAGCCAACGTACCTAACTTAAGCCTTTGTTCTGAATAAAAATCTGAATTATTTTTATTAATTTCTTCACAAAATGTTTTTATTGATCTTTTTATTGTCTTAATAGGGGATAACGTTAAATTACTCATTTCTTCTACTGTTCTTACTTTTCCAGTTTTATTATTAAAAGTAATTAATTTAGATGAATCATCACTTTTTAAATGTAAAAAACGTTTAGAATTAGGAGTGATCCACAAAGTATCATTTAATAAATTAACCTTCAATGGGTATAATTTCTTTTCTAATAAAAAATCTGTAACTTGTTCAAAAAATAATGTATATGTTTTAAAAGCATATGAAATATCTTCCTCTATATTTTTTTTCGTATTATTCAATTCAAAAATATATGGTATAGATTTAATACCTGCAGAAATATATCCTTCAGTATCTAAATTTAATTCGCGTAAGAATTTAATTGATGCAAAGTGATATGAAGAAGCGCTTCTTTGTTTTAATTCATTTTTTCTAATTTTTTCCCTTAAATACATTGTATATTTTTCATAAGCTATTCTTGAAACATTAATGTTCTGATAAAAATCTATGTCTTCTTTATCAGCCCAATTTATAAAACTAAAAATTTTTCTTATAAAATTTAATATAGTACTTGATTTATCTCCTTTTTGTAATCTCTTAATAATTTGTTCTTCAATCAAATAATCTATTAACTTTTCACGTTCTTTCTGATAACTTTTTGAATCTACAAATAAACTATAAGGTCTTTGTTTTATTTTTTTTCTTTTGTATAATATTTGAGAAAGAATGATTTTCCTATTATCCATAGTAAATCCTATGCTAGTGTAATCTTTTAAAATACCTTGTCTATAAATCTCACTCAATAAGTTAGCTTCTAAATAAAATACTGTTTTTCTTTTCATTAATTATCTAACATGCTTATTAAATATTTTTCCCAATCATCTTGAGCTTTATTTACTTTTTTATGTTTATCTCTATAATTCATATATCTTTCCATTACTATAATACTAGAATGTCCAGATTTAGACATAATTTCCTTCAAAACTTGATCAAATGACTTTTCTTTATCTAAAACTTTTTTAATATTAAAATCAAATTGATTCATTATAAAAGAAGCTCTTAAATCATGAAATGAGAATTTAAACTTGTATCCTTTTTCTCTTATTCTTTTATTTAGGCTATCAGATATAAATTGTCTTACTGTTTCTCCAACAATAGCTTTTTTAATAATTCTTGAATGTAGTTCATCTTTTCCAGTATAATAAGGTAAGCCTCTATTGTTTAAAAATACATAATGGTCTAATTCTTTTCCTAACAAGTTCTCTGCTTTTGTTCTCCTATTCTTTGCTTGAATCGAATTTATATAAATACAAACTTTATTATATATTAGAGAAGGCACATATAAATTATATCTCTTTTCGTTTTTAGTATCACATCCTGTACCAAATCCAACAGGAATCAAAACTTCAAGTTGATTTTTTATTAACTTTTTAGAAAAATGTTTAATACGTAAAGTATAAACTGTTTGTATTCTTGCTCCCGTCGTCAAAGCTATTAAAAAGCTTAAAGTCATTTCTATGTTATTAATTTCTATTAAAGATTCTACTAAAATATTTTGTTCTTCAATTGATAAAGGATGTAATTTACCTCCATCTATTATGTAGTCACTACTTAATAAATCTGTATTAATAGATTGTCTAATTTTTCCAACATCTTTTGAATAAACTTCTCTATATTTTTTATTACCATAATTATCTCTAAAAATAATATGCGAAATATTTTCAGTCCATAAAGAATATTTAAATTCAATTTTTTCATAATTAATTAACCAATCATAAAAACCTAAAATGCTACTTAATCTTCTTTTTTCAGTAGAAAGAGTGTACTTATTATTTTTTTTTGCATTTATTAATAGATATTCTCTATAAAGCCAAGTTGGTCTTAAAACTTTTCGAGGAGCACTTAAGTAGTTAACATCATTCTCGTTACAAAACTTTTTAAAATGAATTAGATCATCTGCTATGGAGTTTAATGTTTTATAACTAATAGAATAATTGTTATTAATTTTATAAAGTAGATACCTATTTGCAGAATGCCACTGAGTTCCATCGTCATTTATAATAATTGGGAAATATTGAAAATTATCAACTAAAAAAGTATCTGACTTTGATGAAAAATAAGTATATTTATTTGTATCAACTACCTTATAAATAAACCCATTATGATTTTTTGTTGTAGGAGTAGAAATTTCTAAATTTGATACAATTATTTTTTTCATAAAATAATTGTATCAAAACTTTTAGTTAAATTAATAAAACTAAATTGTCAATATTTTAAAACTTATAATATTAAGAATATATTTAAAACTTATAGGTATTAATGGTGGAAATTTAAAATCATTTACCAATAAAGCTGATTTAACTCTATCCCTTGATGTCTATTCTAAGTTATAACTATGAAATTAATTTAGAAAAAAAAGCCATTTCATAATAATTTTACTAAGTAAATAAATTAACTAAGAAAAATTCACTTAACTATTGTCAAACGAAGTGCTAAACTGGGCAGTTGAAAAATCATAAAAAGTTATATTTGAAATTTTAAACCTTAAACTAAAAAATTAGTTTTGCTAAACATTAATTTCATATTGAAAAAGGAGGTTTAGTGTTATAAAGGAAAGATATAAAAATGATACATAAATGGCTAATAGAAGGAATGAGTAAATCAGCAATTGCAAAAATAGTTCCACTTGTTACAGAAAAAGTATAAAAACACTCTTTACATCTGAATTGCATTCTAGTTTTTAAAAAGTATGGTTTTTTAACACTTCCACAACAAGGACAAACAACATCTCCATTTGTTTCACTCCATCTAATAGATTTAAACATTTCAAAGGCTTCTATATCTGACATTTTTACAATGTTCATAATACTTAAACTTCTTGCTTTTGATGAAAGTAGGAAATGTTGTGCCATTTTTTAGTCCCTGATTAATTTAATATTCGTATTATACTCAATATCGAGTATAATTAAGCTTAAAAAAATCTATTAAATAGTAATTCTATTAAAAATTTATAAGTATATTAATACTTTTTAAAAATATTATGTTATAATAAATAAAATTTAATTAGAACGGTGTACTTTTATGGCTATTAAATTAGATGAATATGCTAAAAATAAAATAAGAAGTGAAATGAAAATGAGAAGTATCACTACGGAAAAAATGTGTGAACTTTTAAATGAAAAACTTGGGATTAAATTAAAAGAACAATCTTTTAATAACAAAATTTCAAGGTCAAATTTTAATGTAACTTTCTTTTTTCAATGTATGTATGCTATTGGCGTTAAAAATATACATTTTGAAATAGAAGATATTGAAAATAAATTATAGATAAGGGTTTAATTATGGGAATAAAAAAATTAGAATTTTTAAAACAAGATTTAGATTTAATTCTAAATGATAAAATTGAAGTGCAAATTCCTGAAGGAAAAGAAAACAATGTTGATTATGAAGTTAGAGAGGCTTTACTTGAACATTATCATGATAAAAATATTGTTAAATTCAATGAAACAGGAATAAAAAGGATAGATAAAAATATCGAATCTGTAGAAGGCAAAAGTAAAGGAGAATTAGATGTTTTAATTTTTAATTATTTTGCTAACAATAACATTGATATGATTATTGAAAATAAAAAAATTGGCACAAATCAGGATGCTTTAGAACAAGCTATTATGTATGCTAATAGTTTAAATCGTTCAGGTATGGTTACATGTAGAGTAGTAATTGGAAATGTACCTAATATTAAAATTAGAGTTTTAGTAAAAAAAGAATGGAAACCTTTAATTATAAATGGTCAAGAAATAGATTACTTTTTTGGTTCTCATATATTAAAACTTATATATGATAATCCTGATGAAAATCAATTTAAATTAACTGAACTAATAGAGAAACCATTTACTCAAAAAAATCTTCATACTATAATTAATAAATTAAAAACTTTATACAGACAAGTAACTGAAATACAAAATAATGACGAGTTATCTATAAATTTTACAGTTTCTTTTATAGCATTAAAGATGATACAAGAAAAAGAAAATATTCCATGGTCTTCATTTAGAAAGCCAGAAGAAATTATTCAAGCAGTAGAAAATATTATTGGATTAAAAGCTAATAGTAATCTAAAATTAAAATATTCAGATATTTTTATTATGAAAAATAAAGAAGAAGTTGAAATTTTTAATTTTAAAACTTTGATAACAAATATTGATAATAGAGAATATGGAGAAGGAATTACCCCTATAGAATCTATTATAATGCAAATACATAAAGAAATAGCACTAATACCAGAAAAAGATTTAGAAATCGACTTATTTGGCGAAGTTTATGAAACACTAGCTAGTAAAAAAACAAAATCTTCATTAGGTGAATTTTTCACACGAAGACATATAATTCAACCTCTTGTACGAATGTTTTTGACAGATAATGATATAGAAGAAATAGTTACAAATAAAAGAGTTATAGCAGATATTGCATGTGGAACAGGCGGTTTTTTAACTGAGGCATTTAAATATATTAAAAAAGAATGCGATGAAAAACATCCTGATATTGATACATCAAAATTAGCAAGTGAGGTTATAGTTGGTTATGATATAAATCATAATAATATCGGTAGAACTAGAATTAATATGACATTAGCAGGGGATGGTTTTTCAGACATAAAAAGAGTAAATACTCTTAGTTCTAAAGAATTGAGATATAACTTAGATTTTATAATTACTAATATTCCTTATGGACAAGGAGATATTGCTATATCAGATGCGAATGCTTTTGATGATTTTATAAAAACGAATAATAATAAAAGACTTGAACTTAATTTTTTAATAAAAGCTATTGAAATGTTAAAATCAGGGGGTAAAGCATTAATTATTGTACCAGAAGGTATTATGGAAGCACCAACTCTTTCACCATTAAGAGAATATATATTAAAACAATGTAAAATAGATACTATTATTTCTCTACCTAAATTTTCATTTGCTCCATATACAAAATGGAAAACTTATGTTCTTTTTTTACAAAAAAGAGCAAAACCTCTAAAATCGATAGAAGATAAAATATTATCAAATGAAAGAATATATACATATATAGTTGATAATGATGGATTTGCAAATTCAGATAAAAGATTTGCAACAAATCTTAAATCAGAAAATGGAACTTATCTACATAATGAATTATCTCCTTACATTGACAATCATGGAGCAATGAATTTATCAAAGATTGAACAAGTATATGAATCAAAAGAAGAAGATGAAATTCAATCCTATTTTAATGAATGGAATGAAGAAATTCAAGGTAAAAAATATGGGTATATTCAACTAAAAGAGATTTTAGAAAAGAAAACTATAAAATATGCAAAAATAAATATCAATACTGTTAAAAATATTTTATGGGAAGAACTAAACAATAAGAACTTATTATCAGAAGAAACTCATGAGATACTCAAAAATTTAGCACCACTTGATAAATCTGGAAATTACAAAAAATTCTCAGTTAGTGATTTCATAGATAATGGAGAATTAATAGAAGAATATTCTATTGTTTTTGAAGAATTAGGATTAGAATATGATTCAGAGAATAATAAATATTATGATTTAAAAGAAGAAGAAATAACTTACGCATTACCTCTTGTTCCTGAAAAATATTTACGAAAAAAAGAAATAGTGGAAATAACTTTAGATAATTTAGAAAGAGTTATTTTAGATGTTGAGGAAGAATTAAAAAAACTAATTGAGGATAAATAATATGAAATTAAAAATTAGCGACATATTTATTATCAATCAGGGGCATCAAATAACAGATGAAGATATTTACAATGGAAATGGAAATATTCCAATATTTACTTCATCTAACAAAATAAAAGGATTTGGAAATTTTTCAATTATAGATGAAAGCTTATTGCCTTGTTTAACTTATCAAACAAAAGGTTATTCAGGAGTGATTTCATTACAAGAAAAACCTTTCGATGCCAATAATACAGCTGTTCTTATTTTGAAGGACGAATATAAAAATATAGTAAATTTAAAATATTTAGCCTTAATTATTCAGACAAAATTAAATGAAATATTAACATCGGAAAGTGGAGTAAGCTATTTAAATAAAGATTTAGTCTTGAATGTAGAATTTGAACTTCCTATTAATTCAGAAAAAAATATTGATATTGAATTCCAAAATAAATTTGTTTCTAAATATGAGAAAATAAAAAAATATAAAAAAATTATTATAGAAAAAATCAATTCGATAGAAAATATAATAAAAGGTGAAATTACAATAGATAAATTTATTATCAAAAATATGGAAGATATAGCAATACTTAATAAGGGTTCGAGCAAAATAAGTGAGGAGAACATATATAAAAATTATGATTCTAATGGTATCCCCGTTTATTCATCTGCAACATTTAATGAAGGACTAATGGGAAGAGTATCTAAAGAATATTATGAAAGTTTTGATAAGCAAGGTAAAGAAGGAGAACTTACATGGACTACCAATGGTTATGCAGGAGTAGTTTTTTATAGAGAAACAGATTATTTATATTCTGAAAAATGTGGAAGAATAATTCTAAGAAAAGAATTTAAAGAAAAGATAAATCCAAAATTTCTAAAAATATATCTTAATCAAATTACGTACAAATATAAAACATCTGAATCCAATAATGGTAAACTAGATATAATACATATGCTAAATGTTCCTGTAAAACTACCTATTGATAAAGATGGAAATATTGATTTGGGAATTCAAGATTCTATAGTTAAGAAATATCAGGATTTAGATGATTTAAAAAATAGATTAGTAGCTATTCTCAAAAAATGTAATAATATTATAAATAATGATTAAGAAACAACTCCAAACCCTAGAATATAACAAAGACAAAGGCACTATAAGCCTTTGTACTTACTCAAATGATGGTTTTTTAGGAAGCGAACTAGATATTACAGATAAAGTAACTACTCTTGTATTAGATAAATTGTATGATGATTATAATTTAGATGATGGGGATGAGTTGCTTATTACAAAAGCTAGTAACAAAAAGAAAAATCTCAAAATTACTCTTTAAAATCAAGCCTAAAAATTTAAAAAAACTCTGAATTTTGACTAAAATTTACTTTTGTGCAAGTGCTACATAATATCGATAATTTTCCTTTATTGTTAATAAAACTTTTTGAGTTAATAAATTCATTAATTACCAGAATTTATTATAGTTATTTGATTTGAAAAATTATAAATTATCAAAGTTAATATCCTTTATTTAAATTATTATTGATATATTTAAATTATTATAATAATATTACATTACTTTAATATAAAAAATTGTAAAAATGGAAATACAAATGGATACATTTATACATAAATCAAAAAACAATATTGCACAAGATATAATAAATTGTTTTAAAGAAGGTCCCAAAGCTAATTATATTTTATTAAAAAATAATAAAAGAAAAATAATGATTAGAAAACAGATAGAACAAATTAAAAAACAAAATAATTTTGTCATATTAGAGAATTTTAAGCCCGAAACACAAGAGTGGAAAATAGCTTATGCTGATATCACTTTAATTAAACAACATAAGGATAGTATACCAATCAACGAATGGAGGGGAGGAAGATTATAAATATATTGGATTTGATATTGTTTTTGATTTAATTGAAGGAATAATATATAAAAGAATTTTTATTAATTTTTCTTTTCATGCTTTAATAAGATTTATTGAAAGATGCGATATGAAAAAATTATCTACTGCCGATAAAGTTAAGAAATTTTTATCTTCAATGATAAAACCTATACTTTTAAGATGCTTGTCAATGTATGAAGATTTTAGTAAAGAATTTATTGCTTACAAAAGAAGTAATCTAAATTCAAATGAATTTGATAAAATATTTCAAAAAAGAGAGTCTTATGTTTTCTATAATAATTTATGTATGCCAATTGTTTTTGAAATAGGACATAATATTAACCATACTAAATCTCTTTTGTTTACAATTAAAACAATAATGCCTGATTCATATCGTGGTGCAAAAAAAATAAAAGAAGAAGACCTTACACCATTAAATGAGAAAATATTTGATTATTCCCACTTATTGCTACCTCTAATAGTGCAAAAACATTAAATTATAAATAAAGTATTTGAAAAAGAAAATTTTATATTCTTTCTCAAATATTTACAATTTTCTCTAAATTGTTATTTTAATTAACTGAATTACTTTTTGTCTATTTTTTCGGGGTCATTTCAATTTGTACTATTTCTTAGATTCCATACTTTTCCAACAGTTGAATGAGAAACGACTAAATATCTATTATCTTTTGTTTTATAATCTGGATATTCTATATAATGAGGTAAACTTTTTAAATATTCAATATGTTCATAAAATTTTTCTTTTGAAGAATAAGAATTTAAAGTAGCTTCTCCACCATATTTAAAAAGCCAATATCTCAAATCTTCATGGTACATATCATTTTCAATGTGAGAATGATAAAGTATCATCATTTCATCATGATTACCTATTACACAATCATAATTATTGTTTTTTACAAATTCAATAACATCATGAGTATTTTTACCCTTATCAACTAAATCACCAACAAAAACTTTTAGATTTTTGTTTATTTGGAAATTGCTCTATTAGAGCTAATAAGGTTTTATAACAACCATGAACATCACTAATGATATAAATATTTTCCATATTGTTTTTAACTTGCAAGTTTTTCATAATTCATCACTTTTGATATTTTTAAAACAAATTCAATTAAATCATAATTCATAGGAAGATGTTTAAAATCTGAAATATTTTTAATTTTTGGAACAACTCTTGTTATATATTCATAAAAATCTATTTTATCTTTTGAATCTAAAAGATGATAAAGATATCTAAAAGTTTGAGTCTTTCTTATATTTATTTTATTTAATGACTTAAGTGTAAATTCATTTTTAATAAATTGATTTAATATTTCAGATTCTCTTTGATTTTTTGTACTATACATAATAGCTTTTATTTTTGATTCTATAGAAAGTTCTATAAAATTATTTAGTAATTCTGTACCATAATTATCTCTTGCTAATTTTAAATTTTTTCTAGCAACAATATCTACTTCTTGTAAATTATCTCGTTTTAACCATAAAAATTGCATATGTTGAAATTTATGTGAATACATATTTTTTATCAAATTTACATTAATAGTTATATTATCATAAATAAAAACTGTATTTGAATAATTTAGTTTAATAGCTATTTTTATACTGAATAATAAAGCGGCAGTTTCTGCAAAAGAAGAATCTTGAATATCCATTAAAATTTTATTATAAGTTTTACCTGTATGAGAACAAAAAACGCTTAATGAAGCAATTTTTGTTAAAGTACAATAACTCGCATCAGAAATCATAAATACATTTGCATTCATTTCAAACTCCCTTCAAAATATGATTTATAAATTAATTATAATTAATTTATAAATCATATTTTGAAGGGAGTTTGAAATGAATGCAAATGTATTTATGATTTCTGATGCGAGTTATTGTACTTTAACAAAAATTGCTTCATTAAGCGTTTTTTGTTCTCATACAGGTAAAACTTATAATAAAATTTTAATGGATATTCAAGATTCTTCTTTTGCAGAAACTGCCGCTTTATTATTCAGTATAAAAATAGCTATTAAACTAAATTATTCAAATACAGTTTTTATTTATGATAATATAACTATTAATGTAAATTTGATAAAAAATATGTATTCACATAAATTTCAACATATGCAATTTTTATGGTTAAAACGAGATAATTTACAAGAAGTAGATATTGTTGCTAGAAAAAATTTAAAATTAGCAAGAGATAATTATGGTACAGAATTACTAAATAATTTTATAGAACTTTCTATAGAATCAAAAATAAAAGCTATTATGTATAGTACAAAAAATCAAAGAGAATCTGAAATATTAAATCAATTTATTAAAAATGAATTTACACTTAAGTCATTAAATAAAATAAATATAAGAAAGACTCAAACTTTTAGATATCTTTATCATCTTTTAGATTCAAAAGATAAAATAGATTTTTATGAATATATAACAAGAGTTGTTCCAAAAATTAAAAATATTTCAGATTTTAAACATCTTCCTATGAATTATGATTTAATTGAATTTGTTTTAAAAATATCAAAAGTGATGAATTATGAAAAACTTGCAAGTTAAAAACAATATGGAAAATATTTATATCATTAGTGATGTTCATGGTTGTTATAAAACCTTATTAGCTCTAATAGAGCAATTTCCAAATAAACAAAAATCTAAAAGTTTTTGTTGGTGATTTAGTTGATAAGGGTAAAAATACTCATGATGTTATTGAATTTGTAAAAAACAATAATTATGATTGTGTAATAGGTAATCATGATGAAATGATGATACTTTATCATTCTCACATTGAAAATGATATGTACCATGAAGATTTGAGATATTGGCTTTTTAAATATGGTGGAGAAGCTACTTTAAATTCTTATTCTTCAAAAGAAAAATTTTATGAACATATTGAATATTTAAAAAGTTTACCTCATTATATAGAATATCCAGATTATAAAACAAAAGATAATAGATATTTAGTCGTTTCTCATTCAACTGTTGGAAAAGTATGGAATCTAAGAAATAGTACAAATTGAAATGACCCCGAAAAAATAGACAAAAAGTAATTCAGTTAATTAAAATAACAATTTAGAGAAAATTGTAAATATTTGAGAAAGAATATAAAATTTTCTTTTTCAAATACTTTATTTATAATTTAATGTTTTTGCACTATTAGAGGTAGCAATAAGTGGGAATAATCAAATATTTTCTCATTTAATGGTGTAAGGTCTTCTTCTTTTATTTTTTTTGCACCACGATATGAATCAGGCATTATTGTTTTAATTGTAAACAAAAGAGATTTAGTATGGTTAATATTATGTCCTATTTCAAAAACAATTGGCATACATAAATTATTATAGAAAACATAAGACTCTCTTTTTTGAAATATTTTATCAAATTCATTTGAATTTAGATTACTTCTTTTGTAAGCAATAAATTCTTTACTAAAATCTTCATACATTGACAAGCATCTTAAAAGTATAGGTTTTATCATTGAAGATAAAAATTTCTTAACTTTATCGGCAGTAGATAATTTTTTCATATCGCATCTTTCAATAAATCTTATTAAAGCATGAAAAGAAAAATTAATAAAAATTCTTTTATATATTATTCCTTCAATTAAATCAAAAACAATATCAAATCCAATATATTTATAATCTTCCTCCCCTCCATTCGTTGATTGGTATACTATCCTTATGTTGTTTAATTAAAGTGATATCAGCATAAGCTATTTTCCACTCTTGTGTTTCGGGCTTAAAATTCTCTAATATGACAAAATTATTTTGTTTTTTAATTTGTTCTATCTGTTTTCTAATCATTATTTTTCTTTTATTATTTTTTAATAAAATATAATTAGCTTTGGGACCTTCTTTAAAACAATTTATTATATCTTGTGCAATATTGTTTTTTGATTTATGTATAAATGTATCCATTTGTATTTCCATTTTTACAATTTTTTATATTAAAGTAATGTAATATTATTATAATAATTTAAATATATCAATAATAATTTAAATAAAGGATATTAACTTTGATAATTTATAATTTTTCAAATCAAATAACTATAATAAATTCTGGTAATTAATGAATTTATTAACTCAAAAAGTTTTATTAACAATAAAGGAAAATTATCGATATTATGTAGCACTTGCACAAAAGTAAATTTTAGTCAAAATTCAGAGTTTTTTTAAATTTTTAGGCTTGATTTTAAAGAGTAATTTTGAGATTTTTCTTTTTGTTACTAGCTTTTGTAATAAGCAACTCATCCCCATCATCTAAATTATAATCATCATACAATTTATCTAATACAAGAGTAGTTACTTTATCTGTAATATCTAGTTCGCTTCCTAAAAAACCATCATTTGAGTAAGTACAAAGGCTTATAGTGCCTTTGTCTTTGTTATATTCTAGGGTTTGGAGTTGTTTCTTAATCATTATTTATAATATTATTACATTTTTTGAGAATAGCTACTAATCTATTTTTTAAATCATCTAAATCCTGATATTTCTTAACTATAGAATCTTGAATTCCCAAATCAATATTTCCATCTTTATCAATAGGTAGTTTTACAGGAACATTTAGCATATGTATTATATCTAGTTTACCATTATTGGATTCAGATGTTTTATATTTGTACGTAATTTGATTAAGATATATTTTTAGAAATTTTGGATTTATCTTTTCTTTAAATTCTTTTCTTAGAATTATTCTTCCACATTTTTCAGAATATAAATAATCTGTTTCTCTATAAAAAACTACTCCTGCATAACCATTGGTAGTCCATGTAAGTTCTCCTTCTTTACCTTGCTTATCAAAACTTTCATAATATTCTTTAGATACTCTTCCCATTAGTCCTTCATTAAATGTTGCAGATGAATAAACGGGGATACCATTAGAATCATAATTTTTATATATGTTCTCCTCACTTATTTTGCTCGAACCCTTATTAAGTATTGCTATATCTTCCATATTTTTGATAATAAATTTATCTATTGTAATTTCACCTTTTATTATATTTTCTATCGAATTGATTTTTTCTATAATAATTTTTTTATATTTTTTTATTTTCTCATATTTAGAAACAAATTTATTTTGGAATTCAATATCAATATTTTTTTCTGAATTAATAGGAAGTTCAAATTCTACATTCAAGACTAAATCTTTATTTAAATAGCTTACTCCACTTTCCGATGTTAATATTTCATTTAATTTTGTCTGAATAATTAAGGCTAAATATTTTAAATTTACTATATTTTTATATTCGTCCTTCAAAATAAGAACAGCTGTATTATTGGCATCGAAAGGTTTTTCTTGTAATGAAATCACTCCTGAATAACCTTTTGTTTGATAAGTTAAACAAGGCAATAAGCTTTCATCTATAATTGAAAAATTTCCAAATCCTTTTATTTTGTTAGATGAAGTAAATATTGGAATATTTCCATTTCCATTGTAAATATCTTCATCTGTTATTTGATGCCCCTGATTGATAATAAATATGTCGCTAATTTTTAATTTCATATTATTTATCCTCAATTAGTTTTTTTAATTCTTCCTCAACATCTAAAATAACTCTTTCTAAATTATCTAAAGTTATTTCCACTATTTCTTTTTTTCGTAAATATTTTTCAGGAACAAGAGGTAATGCGTAAGTTATTTCTTCTTCTTTTAAATCATAATATTTATTATTCTCTGAATCATATTCTAATCCTAATTCTTCAAAAACAATAGAATATTCTTCTATTAATTCTCCATTATCTATGAAATCACTAACTGAGAATTTTTTGTAATTTCCAGATTTATCAAGTGGTGCTAAATTTTTGAGTATCTCATGAGTTTCTTCTGATAATAAGTTCTTATTGTTTAGTTCTTCCCATAAAATATTTTTAACAGTATTGATATTTATTTTTGCATATTTTATAGTTTTCTTTTCTAAAATCTCTTTTAGTTGAATATACCCATATTTTTTACCTTGAATTTCTTCATTCCATTCATTAAAATAGGATTGAATTTCATCTTCTTCTTTTGATTCATATACTTGTTCAATCTTTGATAAATTCATTGCTCCATGATTGTCAATGTAAGGAGATAATTCATTATGTAGATAAGTTCCATTTTCTGATTTAAGATTTGTTGCAAATCTTTTATCTGAATTTGCAAATCCATCATTATCAACTATATATGTATATATTCTTTCATTTGATAATATTTTATCTTCTATCGATTTTAGAGGTTTTGCTCTTTTTTGTAAAAAAAGAACATAAGTTTTCCATTTTGTATATGGAGCAAATGAAAATTTAGGTAGAGAAATAATAGTATCTATTTTACATTGTTTTAATATATATTCTCTTAATGGTGAAAGAGTTGGTGCTTCCATAATACCTTCTGGTACAATAATTAATGCTTTACCCCCTGATTTTAACATTTCAATAGCTTTTATTAAAAAATTAAGTTCAAGTCTTTTATTATTATTCGTTTTTATAAAATCATCAAAAGCATTCGCATCTGATATAGCAATATCTCCTTGTCCATAAGGAATATTAGTAATTATAAAATCTAAGTTATATCTCAATTCTTTAGAACTAAGAGTATTTACTCTTTTTATGTCTGAAAAACCATCCCCTGCTAATGTCATATTAATTCTAGTTCTACCGATATTATTATGATTTATATCATAACCAACTATAACCTCACTTGCTAATTTTGATGTATCAATATCAGGATGTTTTTCATCGCATTCTTTTTTAATATATTTAAATGCCTCAGTTAAAAAACCGCCTGTTCCACATGCAATATCTGCTATAACTCTTTTATTTGTAACTATTTCTTCTATATCATTATCTGTCAAAAACATTCGTACAAGAGGTTGAATTATATGTCTTCGTGTGAAAAATTCACCTAATGAAGATTTTGTTTTTTTACTAGCTAGTGTTTCATAAACTTCGCCAAATAAGTCGATTTCTAAATCTTTTTCTGGTATTAGTGCTATTTCTTTATGTATTTGCATTATAATAGATTCTATAGGGGTAATTCCTTCTCCATATTCTCTATTATCAATATTTGTTATCAAAGTTTTAAAATTAAAAATTTCAACTTCTTCTTTATTTTTCATAATAAAAATATCTGAATATTTTAATTTTAGATTACTATTAGCTTTTAATCCAATAATATTTTCTACTGCTTGAATAATTTCTTCTGGCTTTCTAAATGAAGACCATGGAATATTTTCTTTTTCTTGTATCATCTTTAATGCTATAAAAGAAACTGTAAAATTTATAGATAACTCGTCATTATTTTGTATTTCAGTTACTTGTCTGTATAAAGTTTTTAATTTATTAATTATAGTATGAAGATTTTTTTGAGTAAATGGTTTCTCTATTAGTTCAGTTAATTTAAATTGATTTTCATCAGGATTATCATATATAAGTTTTAATATATGAGAACCAAAAAAGTAATCTATTTCTTGACCATTTATAATTAAAGGTTTCCATTCTTTTTTTACTAAAACTCTAATTTTAATATTAGGTACATTTCCAATTACTACTCTACATGTAACCATACCTGAACGATTTAAACTATTAGCATACATAATAGCTTGTTCTAAAGCATCCTGATTTGTGCCAATTTTTTTATTTTCAATAATCATATCAATGTTATTGTTAGCAAAATAATTAAAAATTAAAACATCTAATTCTCCTTTACTTTTGCCTTCTACAGATTCGATATTTTTATCTATCCTTTTTATTCCTGTTTCATTGAATTTAACAATATTTTTATCATGATAATGTTCAAGTAAAGCCTCTCTAACTTCATAATCAACATTGTTTTCTTTTCCTTCAGGAATTTGCACTTCAATTTTATCATTTAGAATTAAATCTAAATCTTGTTTTAAAAATTCTAATTTTTTTATTCCCATAATTAAACCCTTATCTATAATTTATTTTCAATATCTTCTATTTCAAAATGTATATTTTTAACGCCAATAGCATACATACATTGAAAAAAGAAAGTTACATTAAAATTTGACCTTGAAATTTTGTTATTAAAAGATTGTTCTTTTAATTTAATCCCAAGTTTTTCATTTAAAAGTTCACACATTTTTTCCGTAGTGATACTTCTCATTTTCATTTCACTTCTTATTTTATTTTTAGCATATTCATCTAATTTAATAGCCATAAAAGTACACCGTTCTAATTAAATTTTATTTATTATAACATAATATTTTTAAAAAGTATTAATATACTTATAAATTTTTAATAGAATTACTATTTAATAGATTTTTTTAAGCTTAATTATACTCGATATTGAGTATAATACGAATATTAAATTAATCAGGGACTAAAAAATGGCACAACATTTCCTACTTTCATCAAAAGCAAGAAGTTTAAGTATTATGAACATTGTAAAAATGTCAGATATAGAAGCCTTTGAAATGTTTAAATCTATTAGATGGAGTGAAACAAATGGAGATGTTGTTTGTCCTTGTTGTGGAAGTGTTAAAAAACCATACTTTTTAAAAACTAGAATGCAATTCAGATGTAAAGAGTGTTTTTATACTTTTTCTGTAACAAGTGGAACTATTTTTGCAATTGCTGATTTACTCATTCCTTCTATTAGCCATTTATGTATCATTTTTATATCTTTCCTTTATAACACTAAACCTCCTTTTTCAATATGAAATTAATGTTTAGCAAAACTAATTTTTTAGTTTAAGGTTTAAAATTTCAAATATAACTTTTTATGATTTTTCAACTGCCCAGTTTAGCACTTCGTTTGACAATAGTTAAGTGAATTTTTCTTAGTTAATTTATTTACTTAGTAAAATTATTATGAAATGGCTTTTTTTTCTAAATTAATTTCATAGTTATAACTTAGAATAGACATCAAGGGATAGAGTTAAATCAGCTTTATTGGTAAATGATTTTAAATTTCCACCATTAATACCTATAAGTTTTAAATATATTCTTAATATTATAAGTTTTAAAATATTGACAATTTAGTTTTATTAATTTAACTAAAAGTTTTGATACAATTATTTTATGAAAAAAATAATTGTATCAAATTTAGAAATTTCTACTCCTACAACAAAAAATCATAATGGGTTTATTTATAAGGTAGTTGATACAAATAAATATACTTATTTTTCATCAAAGTCAGATACTTTTTTAGTTGATAATTTTCAATATTTCCCAATTATTATAAATGACGATGGAACTCAGTGGCATTCTGCAAATAGGTATCTACTTTATAAAATTAATAACAATTATTCTATTAGTTATAAAACATTAAACTCCATAGCAGATGATCTAATTCATTTTAAAAAGTTTTGTAACGAGAATGATGTTAACTACTTAAGTGCTCCTCGAAAAGTTTTAAGACCAACTTGGCTTTATAGAGAATATCTATTAATAAATGCAAAAAAAAATAATAAGTACACTCTTTCTACTGAAAAAAGAAGATTAAGTAGCATTTTAGGTTTTTATGATTGGTTAATTAATTATGAAAAAATTGAATTTAAATATTCTTTATGGACTGAAAATATTTCGCATATTATTTTTAGAGATAATTATGGTAATAAAAAATATAGAGAAGTTTATTCAAAAGATGTTGGAAAAATTAGACAATCTATTAATACAGATTTATTAAGTAGTGACTACATAATAGATGGAGGTAAATTACATCCTTTATCAATTGAAGAACAAAATATTTTAGTAGAATCTTTAATAGAAATTAATAACATAGAAATGACTTTAAGCTTTTTAATAGCTTTGACGACGGGAGCAAGAATACAAACAGTTTATACTTTACGTATTAAACATTTTTCTAAAAAGTTAATAAAAAATCAACTTGAAGTTTTGATTCCTGTTGGATTTGGTACAGGATGTGATACTAAAAACGAAAAGAGATATAATTTATATGTGCCTTCTCTAATATATAATAAAGTTTGTATTTATATAAATTCGATTCAAGCAAAGAATAGGAGAACAAAAGCAGAGAACTTGTTAGGAAAAGAATTAGACCATTATGTATTTTTAAACAATAGAGGCTTACCTTATTATACTGGAAAAGATGAACTACATTCAAGAATTATTAAAAAAGCTATTGTTGGAGAAACAGTAAGACAATTTATATCTGATAGCCTAAATAAAAGAATAAGAGAAAAAGGATACAAGTTTAAATTCTCATTTCATGATTTAAGAGCTTCTTTTATAATGAATCAATTTGATTTTAATATTAAAAAAGTTTTAGATAAAGAAAAGTCATTTGATCAAGTTTTGAAGGAAATTATGTCTAAATCTGGACATTCTAGTATTATAGTAATGGAAAGATATATGAATTATAGAGATAAACATAAAAAAGTAAATAAAGCTCAAGATGATTGGGAAAAATATTTAATAAGCATGTTAGATAATTAATGAAAAGAAAAACAGTATTTTATTTAGAAGCTAACTTATTGAGTGAGATTTATAGACAAGGTATTTTAAAAGATTACACTAGCATAGGATTTACTATGGATAATAGGAAAATCATTCTTTCTCAAATATTATACAAAAGAAAAAAAATAAAACAAAGACCTTATAGTTTATTTGTAGATTCAAAAAGTTATCAGAAAGAACGTGAAAAGTTAATAGATTATTTGATTGAAGAACAAATTATTAAGAGATTACAAAAAGGAGATAAATCAAGTACTATATTAAATTTTATAAGAAAAATTTTTAGTTTTATAAATTGGGCTGATAAAGAAGACATAGATTTTTATCAGAACATTAATGTTTCAAGAATAGCTTATGAAAAATATACAATGTATTTAAGGGAAAAAATTAGAAAAAATGAATTAAAACAAAGAAGCGCTTCTTCATATCACTTTGCATCAATTAAATTCTTACGCGAATTAAATTTAGATACTGAAGGATATATTTCTGCAGGTATTAAATCTATACCATATATTTTTGAATTGAATAATACGAAAAAAAATATAGAGGAAGATATTTCATATGCTTTTAAAACATATACATTATTTTTTGAACAAGTTACAGATTTTTTATTAGAAAAGAAATTATACCCATTGAAGGTTAATTTATTAAATGATACTTTGTGGATCACTCCTAATTCTAAACGTTTTTTACATTTAAAAAGTGATGATTCATCTAAATTAATTACTTTTAATAATAAAACTGGAAAAGTAAGAACAGTAGAAGAAATGAGTAATTTAACGTTATCCCCTATTAAGACAATAAAAAGATCAATAAAAACATTTTGTGAAGAAATTAATAAAAATAATTCAGATTTTTATTCAGAACAAAGGCTTAAGTTAGGTACGTTGGCTTTAAAAGCATATTTTTTACATTTTAGAATGATCACAGGTATGAATGATTCTACCGCTGCAACACTTTTTTTTAATGAGGATTATGAAATTTCTAAAAGTACTTATTTTTTTCGTAATATAAAATATAGAGCTAGAAATAAATTAGTTGAGTTTCAGATAAGAAAAGAAATGGTAAATTATTTTAAAAAATTTATTAAATTAAGAAGATTTATTTTAAATGGTAATGAAATGGATTATTTATTTTTTTTAGATTATGGAGAAAAAGTAAGAATTACATCTTTTCAGTTTAAAGGATCTTTTGGTGGAGATTCTTGTCAACAATTTATAAAAAAGATTGACCCTAAGATTCCTATAATAACTGCTAGGCAAGATCGTGTAAATAAAATGTACTATATTATAAATAAGCATGGAGCAGTAACTGCATCAAAGTTGGGACAATCAAGTCTTTATAATATTATTAATAATTATCATGGTGAAACTGAAGAATCATATACAAGTGAGATAACTAACTATTTTAATAAATTAAATGAAAGCTTAATTTCAAGAAAAAGTGACAAGGTAGAAAATATCAATTCTGGACAGTGTAGAGAGTTTGGTGTTCCGGATAATAAAATTGTAATAAATGATGCAATTAAAATTGATTGTAAAAGTGCGGAAGGTTGTCTTTTTTGCTCTAAATATTGTAACCATGCAGATGAAATGGATATTAGAAAATTAATAAGTTTATTGTATGTAATTAATGAAAGTAAATATATTAGTAAAAATCAGGAGTACTATCTTTTTATTTTTTCTGATGTAATAAATCGAATTGAAGAAATACTAAAAGTTATTAAAACTGTACTAAAAGAAAAAAGTCATATAGTAGAAGATATTAGAGTTGATGTTTTTGAAAATGAAAATTTAACACCATATTGGGAACAAAAGCTTAATATGTTAGTAAAAATTGGAGTTTTGAAATGAATGTAATGATTCAACCATTTGAAGATTTAAATTGTGATGAAATAATAAAACCAGATAAATATTTTCTTCTTGATAAAGAGGCTATAAATATTAGTGATGATTATATAATTAGTAGAGATTATGAAGGTAAGGTACTTTCTTATTATAATGATGATATTTGGGATTTTTCTCTCTTATCAAGCGGAGGAAAAAGAAATATTATATTTTCAAAAATTAAAGATATTAAATATAGAAAAGAAATAAAAAGAATAGTTTTTTTATTTATACTTTTTAAAGAAGGAAAAAAAGGTTCATCACTCTCAGTAAAAACTTTAAATGAATATTACAGTAGTGGACTTATACCTTTAATGATTTTTTCAATGAGTTTAAATTTGTCTATTGGTGATGTATTATCAAATACAAAATATATTAATAGATATATAAAAGAATTTTGTATTAATAAGTCTAGAGCAAAAGTTTTTTTATCAATTCTAATATTTCTTGACTCTTTAGATAATTGTTTTACTAATATTAATTATAAAAAAGATAATAACACTTTTTTAAAATTGCAAGATTTAAGATATAGAAAATTTGGAGATGAAAAACAGACTGAAGTTATACCAACTGATATATTTTGTAACAGTTTAATATTAAGATGGGAACAAATATCTGAATTAGAAAAGAATTTAAATAATTTACTTAAATTTATAGAATTTTACATAAATGATAGGATTCTTTCTCCTAGTAAAAAAATATATAAAAGTAATAGTTATAATTTAGAATGGAAAAAAACAGTAATTAATTTAAGACTTAATAGTTTATTTGATAAATATGATATTCACAATAAAAGTAGCATTTCTAGCTTTGTTCTAAAAATACAAGGGACATGCAAAAACTTAATCCATGCATATAGTGGCATGAGACATAATGAAGTTCTTTCTCTAAAAAATAATTGCATAGAAAAATTAAACTCTTCTACTAGATTAATAGGAGTTACATCTAAATTAGAGGGAAAATTAGTTGATGCTAAGTGGGTGACAACAAAAGATATAGAGAGAGTTATTAATTTATTAAAATCGATTAATCAATTATTAGCATCGCGGTTTAATTTAGATATAAATCAATTACCTTTGTTTATTAGAAGCTCATTTTTATCACCTAAAAAAAAGTATAATAAATCAATATATGAACATACTTTAATTAGTAATAAAAGTTATTTACCATTGAATGATAGCATTAATATAAAAGAAAGTGATATAAATGAATTAGAGTATATTGAATATGATAGAGATTGGAGAAATGATGAAAACTTTAAAGTAGGGAAGGAATGGATTTTTAAATCTCACCAATATAGAAGATCTTTATCTGTATATGCTCTAAATAGTAGTCTAGTATCAATAGGAAGTTTACAAAAACAATTTAAACATTTATTTAAGGATATGACATATTATTACAGTAATGGAGCAGAAAATGCTAAGAAATTATTTAAGATTTCTGATGATCATATAGCAAATGATATTGAAAAAATTAAGCCAGAAATAATAGCATTAAAGTTTATGAAAGATGTTTTCTTTTCTGATGAAGAATCATTTGGAGGATATGGTAGTTTTGTAGAAAAAAATTTGAAGAAACAAATAAAAGATAAAAATATTTATTTTTTAGAAAATAGAGAGAAAACCATTAAAATGTTTAAAAAAGGTGAAATATCATATAAAGAATCAGCTGTTGGAGGATGTTTTTCAAATGAAGAATGTTCTTTTAGAATGACTAGATCATTTATAGAGTGTTTTGTTTGTAATAGTAGTATTATTAAAAAATCAAAAGTAAAAATGGTAATTGAAAATCAAGAATTCTTTTTAGATACATTGGAACCAAACTCTGTAGATTATAAAAATGAATTGTATGATTTAAATCTTTTAAAAGAAGAATTAAAAAAAATGTAAAAGGTTGTTTATGAGTGACTCGAATTTAGAAGTTTATTTTGAAGCATTAAAACGGTTAAAAGATAATAAACCAATTAATATGCCTGTAGGTACAAAAATTAATAATGATACTGTTTCTTTAGAAGCAGGAAGAAAAAGAGGTTCCATTAAGAAAAGCCGAGAAGTATTTGACTTCTTAATTGAGGAAATAAATAATGCTAAAACTGAACCATATAAAAATGAAGTAATATTAAAAGAAAAAGTTGATAAGTATAAAAAATTATATTTGAAGTATAAAGAATATTATGAACAAGTATTAGTACGAGAGTTAATGCTAGTTGAGCGCTTAAAAGAATTAGAAAAAGAAATAAAAATATAAAATAAGTTTAATTTATGAAAGAAATACATTTGATTGTGCTTATTCTTATTTATTTGGATGATATTTACTTTAAGTTTAAATCTATAATTTTACTAAAAATTTATTCACAATCACTTAAAAATGTGTTTTATTATGTTTAAGCTGATTGCGAATATCATTAAAATTATATTAAGCTATATAAGATGTTATAGATAAATGATTTTATTGATATAACTCAGAAATTTATTTTTATCAAAAGAGTATTTTACAATTTTCCCTTTTGAATGGTCTATTTTAGATGAAGATTCAATAAATTCAGAAAAACACTTTTCTAAAAAGATTTTATATTTTGAATATTAAAAATTATTCTAAAATACTTAACTTTATAATTATATAGTAGTTTTAAAAAAAATTAAAAAATATAACAATTTGAAATAAAATTAACTATAATTCAAAACTTTAAATATATAAGGAAAAACATTTGAAAAAAATACTATTACTAATAACTCTTTTCTTCACAACAATATTTGCAGAATCATTTAGTGAATCAAAAAAACTGTTAAAAGAAATATATAAAGACCATCAAACAACTTTTTATTGTGGTTGCAAATATAATCCCCTAGATAAAGATAATATGATTGATAGAAATAGTTGTGGTTATGTTCCAAGAAATGAATTAACTAAAAAAGGTAAAGAGAATGAAAGAGCCAATAGAATAGAGTGGGAACATATAATGCCTGCTGAAAACTTTGGAAGACATTTACCTTGTTGGAAAGATGGTGGAAGAAAAGCTTGTTCTAAAGACCCTATATTTAATAAAATGGAAGCTGATATGCATAACCTTGTTCCTGCTATTGGTGAATTAAATGCTGATAGAAGTAATTTTAGATATGGAGCAGATAAACCAAAAGTTGGAATGTATGGTGAGTGTAAATTTGAGGTTGATTTTGATGCTAATAGAGCTTATGTAAGAGATGAAATAAAAGGTGATATAGCAAGAGCATATCTTTATATGAGTAAAACATATAATATTAATTTATCTGACCAAGAAAGAAAATTAATGGAAGCTTGGGATAAACAAGACCCAATAGATGAATGGGAAATTGAGAAGAATAAAAAGATTGATAAGTTAAAAAAATAACATGAATACAATAAAATTAGAATATCACTATTTAGTAAATAATGAAGTTATAAAAAAAGAATTAGAATTTGAAGAAAATCTAATAAAAATTCCTTTTTCAAAATCTTCTTTATTTGTTTCAAAAGTTGAAGGAAAATCAATGCAACCACTTATTATGGATAACGCTTTGGTGGTTGCTGATTTATCACAAAAAGATTTTGAAAATGAATCTATTTTTTTAATTTATAAAGATGAAAATATGTGGTTAAAAAAAGGTAGTATTATAAATTCAAATGAATTTTTTGTATCTATAAATCCTGATTTTTCTCATCTAACTTTTAAACGGAAAGATTGCAGAATCATTGCTAAAGTTCTAGTATATTTTAACAATTTTGTTATTTGTTAATCATACTATTTCATGATTTGATATAATCTTTAGTTTAAATGATTTAACTGACATAGACAAATAACAGTGGTACTATTAATACTTTCTTTATTTTTCAGATATATGATTAAAATGCTAAAATGAAACTTTGCAATACCCTTTTACTTTAAACCCATAGTTTCTAAAATCAATATGTTTAAATCTTTGAAAGCCTTCTTTCTCATAAATTTTAGAAGCATTTTTCATGGAATCTAAAGTATGCAAAAATATTTTATCTTTTTTATCTTTTTTTGCATGACTTATACAAGCTTGAACTAAAGCTTGTCCTATCCCCAAACCTCTAAAATTATCATCAACTGCTAAATATCTAAGCGCACTTGTTCTTCCCTTATTTATTTTTAATTGAAGTCCATACTCCTTTAAATCTGAACAGTAAAAAATTCCACCTAAAATTTTGTTTTTAGAAGAAACAGCTACATATATATTACAGCAAGGCTTTTTTAAGTATTTTTTTAAATCTTTTAATTTTAATAAATATTTATTTCTAATTGTATGAGGAAATAAGAAATTTTGTTTTGTATAACTTTTAAAATAAACCTCTACTAATATTTTTGATAATTGATTTTGTTGATAAGGTTTTATTTTTTTAATTTGATATTCTATTTTTTATCCTTATGTGTATTGAATTGGTAAATAAAAAGTTGCTTCAAACTCATTATTTTCATCAAATATTGGATTTTTGTGAAATATAGCAAATGAAGGCTTAGTATTTGTTTCAAATCCACTTTTGGGAAGCCATTCATGATATGCCCATCGAATAACAGGTAATACTCCTCCTAATTTTCCACTAATTTCAAATGTTGCATATAATCCCTTTTCAATATTTAAAGTTAAAAGATTAGATTCAATCTCTTTATCTAAATCTTTTGGAACAATAGCTGCTGTGTAAAAACAATCTTTTGGATGGGTAATGACTGGATTATCATGAAAAATACCAATTTGAAGATAATTATTTATGTTATGAGTATAAGCCCAAGCTTGAATTTTTTTCCAATTATTACCACCTTCTATATAACTATAACCTTTTACTAAAATATAATAAGCTTTTAGTTTTTCAGTTTTTACAATCTTAGGCTCTAATTTTGAATAATCTAATTTATCAGTTAAATCTAAAGATGTACTTTTTAATATTTCATCAGAATATTTTATATATCCACCTTTTTTCCACTCTTTTGGCGTTTGATTAAATTTCTTTTTAAAAGCTGTAATAAAAGATGTTTGAGAACTATATCCACAAGAATTTGCAATTTCTGTTATGGTTGAGCGAATATTTGTAAGAAGCAAATTTGAAGCTTTTTGAAGTCTAATAGATTTAATAGTTTCATAAATATTTGTATCAAATTGTTCTTTAAATACTTTTTGCAAATGAAACCTATCAACTTCTAGCTCATTTGCCAAATAGTCAATATTTATATCTGTATCAATATATCTATTTATATGTTCTAATACTTTGAAAGCTAATTTTTGATGTCTATTAAAAGTCTCTTTTTTTCTCATAAGAAATTTTACCAAATATTATATATATTTTACACAAAAATAAATAGTTTTTTAATCATTTATTATAAAGAATTAAAGATTCTAAAGCATTATAATTCCACGAAAAAAGGAGTATCAAATGGAACAAGATACATTAGCAATTCATTCAGAGTATAAAAAAGATACTCAAAGAACTATGAATATTCCAATTTACATGACGACTGCATTTGATTTTGGAACAACTGAATTTGCAGCTAGTAGTTTTAGATTAGAACAAGGTACTGATAATGTTTATTCAAGAGTTGGGAATCCAACAAATGCTATTTTGGAAAGAAGAATTGCACAAATAGAACGAGGTAGTGGCGCATTAGCACTTGCAAGTGGAATGAGTGCTATATTTTATTCTATTTTGAATATCGCACAAGCTGGAGATAATATTATTGCATCAAATCAACTATATGGTGGAACAATAACTTTATTTTCTCAAACATTAAAAAAATTAGGAATTGAAGCTAGATTTTTTGATATTGATAAAATAGAAGATATAGAAAAACTAATTGATGGAAATAGTAAGTGTATATTTTTTGAAACAATATCAAATCCTAGTATAGACTTACCAGATTTTGAAAAAATTGTAAAAATTGCAAATAAATACAATCTTTTAACAATAGTTGATAATACTGTGGCAACTCCAATTTTATGTCAACCTTTACTTTTAGGAGTTGATATTGTTGTTCATAGTGCAAGTAAATATATCACAGGACAAGGAACAGCAATTGGCGGTTTAATAATAGAAAGAAATAATCTAGTTGAAAAAATTATAAACAATGATAGATATAAACATTTTAATGAACCAGAGCCTAGTTATCAAGGTTTGATTTTTTCTAATTGTGGAGCAACTTCTATATTATTTACTTTTAGAGCCAGAATGATTTTACTAAGAGATACAGGTGGATGTTTGAGTCCATTTAATGCTTGGATATTTATACAAGGATTAGAAACATTAAGTCTTAGAATTCAAAAGCATTCTTTAAATGCATTAAAAATTGCAAAATGGTTGGAAGAACAACATATTGTAAAAAAAGTAAATTATCCACTATTAGAATCAAATAAAAATTATCATTTAGCAAAAAAATATTTAAATGAATTTGCAAGTGGATTAGTAAGTTTTGAAGTAGAAAATTATGAAAGTGCAAAATCTATTTTGGATAATGTAAAAATATTTTCAATAGTTGCAAATATTGGGGATAGTAAATCTATTATTAATCATTCTGCTTCAACAACTCATCAACAATTATCTGATGATGAATTAGAAAAAGCAGGTGTTTCTCAAGGACTTATAAGGTTAAGTATTGGAATTGAAGATGTTAAAGATTTGATAAATGATTTAGAACAAGCATTTGAGAATACTTTAAATAATAAGGATTTAGGATATTGTATTTAACAGAACTTTTTTTGATTGCTTCAACTATACAAATAGCTTTAATGTCACCAGGACCTGATTTTATGGTGACATTAAGACAAACTGTAAATTATGGAAAAAAATATGCTTATGCTTCGTGTTTAGGAATTGGAGCAGCTATGGTAATTCATGTAAGTTATACATTACTTGGAGTGGGACTTATATTAAAGCAATTTCCATACTTTTTAGAAATTGTTAGAATTTTAGGTGCTTTATACTTAATCTATTTAGGATATGGAAGTTTTAGAAATAATTCTTCAAAAATAAAAATAGAACATGAAAAAAAAGTGACTTATAGTTATAAAAAATCTTTTTTTGTAGGATTTATAACTGACCTTTTAAATCCAAAAGCAACACTATTTTTTTTATCAATTTTTACTGCAATTGTAAGTCCTAATACACCTATGTATATTCAAAGTTTATATGGTTTGTATTGTGTATTAGTGAATATCTTTTGGTATATGTTAGTTGCAAATCTATTATCAAGAAAAAAGAATTTGGAACTATTTAATAAACACCAAAATATTATAGAAAAAGTAATAGGAGTTTTACTCGTATTACTTGGAATTAAATTAATTTTTTCATAAAAAATAAAAATAAGGAATTAAAAAATGAGTACGCAAAAAGAGATATATTTATGCTCAATATCAAATATTGAGAGTGGAACTTGTGGTGAAGATTGTAAGTTTTGTACACAAAGTACAAAAAATGATATTGATATATATAGATACAAAAGAAAATATATAAGTGATATTGTAAAAGAAGCCCAAATTGCTAGAAAATACAAAGCTCAGGGATTTTGTTTAGTTACTGCTGGTAAAAAAATGACTGATAGTAAACTTGAATATGTTATTGAAGCAGCAACAGCAATAAAAAAAGAGAATTTAGGATTAAAGATAAATGCCTGTAATGGCTTAGCAACACTTGAGCAATTAAAAGAGTTAAAAAAAGTAGGAATAGAAGTTTATAACCATAATTTAGAAGCTTCAAAAGAGTTTTATCCAAAACTTTGTAGTACTCATAGTTGGGAAGAGAGATATCAAACTTGCTTAAATGTTAAAGAAGCAGGACTTAATCTTGCTTGTGGCGGAATATTTGGAGTTGGTGAATCACATGAAGATAGAATATCTTTATTTAATTCTATTAAATCTTTAAATCCAATGATTGTTCCATTAAATTTTTATCACTATACACAAGATTTACCAATAGAAAAAAATAGTTTATCAAAAGATGAAGCTTTTAATATTATAAAACTAGCAAGAAAGACTGTTGATAGTGCAAAAGTTATTATGATTGGTGGTGGAAGAGAAAGTATGTTTGGGCAAAATCAATATGAAGTTTTTGAATATGGTGCTAATTCATTTATTATAGGAAACTATTTAACAACAGAAGGTGAACATGCGAGAAAAGATTTGGTTGAAATAGAAAAATTAAATTATAAAATTGCAGATTCATAAAAAATATGTATTTTAATATAAATTAATTTTTTATTAGAAAAAGGAAAATAATGCATATTACAAATTTAATCTCTTTATATTTTGGAAAGTTTGCAAAAAAAGAATTCCCAAGATTAATTCAAGAAATCATAAATACTAGTTATGTGAAATTGATGGGACTTAATATGAGTGAATTTAAACATCCTAGATATTATAAATCTTTAAATGATTTATTCACAAGAGAGTTAATCATAAAAAGAGAGATAGATAAAGATAAAGATTCGATTATTTCTCCAACTGATAGTTTTATAACTGAATGTGGAACTCTAAAAGATGACACTGCTTTACAAATAAAAGGTATGGAATATAGTGTTGAAGAGTTATTGACTTATTATTGTAGTGAAAACTTTGAAAAAGTTAAAAATGGTTCTTTTATGAACTTTTATTTAGCGCCAAAAGATTATCATA
>RRZT010745199.1_pt1 | contig 38221 bp, 36 predicted proteins | sample 2165551 | NCBI WGS metagenome assembly RRZT01 (sample SAMN10456910, study PRJNA506462) | wastewater metagenome | biome: wastewater; feature: sludge; material: wastewater sludge; isolation source: wastewater sludge with Escherichia coli K12::gfp cells carrying plasmid... | place: USA: Moscow, Idaho...
GGGAGTAATATTGCTAATATTCTACTCATACTCGGAACATCAGCTATTATATACCCTTTAACAGTAAAAAAACAAACTACTTGGATAGAAATCCCACTAAGTGTTATGGCTGCTATTGCTGTTTTCTTTTTAGCTTCAGATCAATTGATTGATCACGCTACTCAATCAGCAATAACTCATATTGATGGAATGATGTTATTATTGTTCTTCTTAGTTTTTATAGCGTATAATATCTCTCTTACCATTAAAAGTAAAAATGACGAAGATATTGAAACAAAAGATTACTCTATTTTAGTTTCAACTCTACTCATTGTACTTGGATTAACATTGTTAGGGGCAGGAGGAAAAGCTATAGTGTATGGAGCTACTAATTTGGCAGAAACCTTTGGTATCAGTCAACGCATCATTGGTATTATTATTGTTGGAATAGGAACATCATTACCCGAATTAGCAACAAGTGTGGTAGCTGCTCGTAAACAGAAAACAGATATAGCAATTGGCAATATTGTCGGTTCTAATATTTTCAATACTTTCTTTGTATTAGGAACTTCAGCTACCATTAGTTCGGTACAAGTATCTTCGGCTGCAATGTACGATATCTATGTTAATATAGCATGTAGTGTCTTGTTATTTGGGCTTTTATTTATTGGAAAGTCACATACTATATCTCGTAAAGAAGGGTTTATAATGCTTGGCTTGTTTATTACATATATCGCATCCATTACATTATAGAAAACCTCAACACATCGTCTTTTGTATGTTTTGTTTATCCCCTACAATCCAAATAATATCAGCTAGTTGAATAATCTCAGACGAATCTGGATTCATTATGGTAAGGTTGTGTCTCTCTATTCCAATAATCATACACCCCACGTTTCTGATACCAGATTGAATAATACTTTTACCGATTAAAGACGAGCCCTCTTGTACTATAAATGACGTTAACGTAACATCAATATTTGCTTTTGGGATATCTATGTCTTCTTTTTGTTCCATCACTGTATTCAACCGTTCTATTTGTTCATCATTGCCCAATACCAATAACTGATCATATGGGTAAATACGCTCCTCTCCTGTCGGCAAATAAATAAAATTTTTTCCTCTTATAATTTTAATAATGGATACACCAAAAGCCTCCTTAATATTAGTTTCACTAATCTTTTGTCCAATATATGGCGAATCAACAGATGTTTCAACAACCGCTAAATGTATATTTTGATGTGCAAAATGTGAATAAAAACTTGTTCGTAAAGGTTTTTGCTGCTTGTCTAATTCTTCTTTCGTGTGTAAATTTGCAATAAATCTCTTTTCTATTTTCGCATAATGTAAAAACGAAACTCTAGAAAACAATATAAACAAGACAATAGCCAATGCTACTAAAATAACGAACAAATAACTATGTGTAAAACAAGAATATAATACAAAAGTTACTAATACAACAGCTATAAAAACACGCAACAATAATAATGACATCAATCCTCCTCGTGTAACTTTATTTTCATTCCATAGTTTTAAAAATATATCTTGTTTTCTATTTCTGTTTACCATTAATCCTTTTAAAAAAGGAAATAAAAATGCAATAGTCAACAAAGCCTGAAAAAGATTAATCAATACATTAGGCATCCAGACATTTAATTTTTCTAGTAGAAAAGGATGAACAAAATGAAACATAAATAAAATGATACCAACACAAATCACGGTATAGCCAATTACTTGCACAGCAAACGCTCTCAATAATTGTTTCCAATCGCTGCTAGTCGTCACCCTATTTGAATAAGTTACATATTTGGCTAATGTTTCTTTGGTATTGCTTGATAAACGCGGATATATCCACTCATATAAAGGATTAGCTAATCGTATCATGTAAGGAGTTGTAAAGGTAGAAATAACCGATACTGCTACTATAATAGGATATATATGCGGGCTCATTATGCCTAAAGTATAACCCAATGTTGCTATAATAAACGCAAACTCTCCGATTTGAGCTAAACTCATACCTGACTGAATGGCTGTACGTAAATCTTGACCAGAAAGTAACACCCCCAAAAAGGAGAAAAAGGCTTTGCCAAAGATCGTTGATAACGTAAGCAATAACACAGGAAACCAATATTCAACTAATACAGATGGGTCAACCATCATACCAACAGATACAAAAAATATAGCACCAAATAAATCTTTAATGCCTTTAGACAATTTTTCAATATGCTCTCCTTCCACTGTTTCGGCAAAAATTGACCCCATTATAAATGCTCCCAATGCGGCTGAGAAACCTGTATAAGTAACCATTGCTACCATTCCAAAACAAAACCCAATGGAAATAATCAACAAATTTTCATCGTTCATCCACTTTCGAGCTTTTTGAAAAAAAGAGGGAAAAACATAAATCCCAACCAAAAACCACAATACCAAGAAAAAGGCTAATTTAACAATGCTGTATAACATGTCAATACCTGCAAATTCTTTACTTAAAGCAGCTGTTGATACTAAAACCATCATAACAATGGCAACTATATCTTCAACGACTAAGGTACCAAAAACAATAGAGGTAAATTTATGCTTGCGAATTCCTAAATCGTCAAACGCCTTGATAATGATGGTAGTTGATGACATTGAAAGCATACCACCAAGCATAAAACTTTCAATCATTGTCCAATGAAGTAAATACCCTACCAATGTGCCCAACGAAAACATCGTTACAACTTCAGTTCCTGCTGTAATAAGAGCTGAACTGCCAACATGCATTAGTTTTTTAAAACTAAACTCAAGCCCCAATGCAAACAAAAGAAAAATCACACCAATTTCAGACCACTGATGAACACTCTCCTTTTCTATAATTGTGGGTAAAACATCAAAATAAGGTCCCACTAAAAATCCAGCCACAATATATCCCAAAACCATAGGTTGCTTAAGTCGCTTAAAAAGCAACGTAACAATACCAGCAGCAATTAAGATAATGGCTAAATCAGAAACTAAATGTATTTCCCCCATACAAAAATAATGACATTAAGTAGGATAAAAATAAAAAAATAGCCTGACACATATATCAGGCTATTAACTATAAAAATAGAATTTATTCAGCGTTAGCTAGTTCGGAATCAACTAAAATACGTCCGCAATGTTCGCATACAATAATTTTTTTACGTAGGCGAATATCCAACTGTCTTTGAGGTGGAATTTTATTAAAACAACCGCCACATGCATCACGTTGAATATATACCACAGCTAAACCATTACGTGCATTTTTACGAATACGTTTAAATGCTTGCAATAAACGATCTTCTATCAATTTTTCCAACTGCTTAGCATCATCTCGAAGCTTTTCTTCTTCTTGTCTAGTTTCTGATACAATTTCTTCTAATTCTTCTTTTTTCTCTTTCAAATTAGCATTCATATCTTCTAGCTGAGCAAGAGCTTTTGCTTTTTCTTCTTTTTTTACATCAATGGCAACTGTGAATTCACGTATATTTTTTTCACAATGTTCAATCTCAAGTGTTTGATATTCAACCTCTTTTGTCAAATGGTCAAACTCTCGATTATTTCTTACATTATTAATTTGTTCTTGGTACTTTGTTATCAAAGCAGTTGCATTCTGAATATCTACTTTTCTATTTACAATTCTGTTTGTCAACTCTTCTACATCAGCATCGTATTTGGTAATACGAGTTTGCAAACCAATGATTTCATCTTCTAAATCTTGTACTTCTAAAGGAAGTTCGCCTCTTAACGTTTTTATTCTGTCTATATCAGAATAAATGGTTTGTAAATCATACAAAGCTCTGAGTTTTTGTTCTATTGAAATTTCAATTTCAGTCTTTTTTTCAGCCATACTACAGGTTATTTTGTGGGTATTATCTCAAATAAAATGCTTATTTATCAAAAATAGAGAACAGGATTATGCTCATTCTCTGAAAAATGGATTGCAAATGTAGGCATTTTTTTTGAAATTAAATCAAAAAAAATGTCTTTTATAAAATGTTCAGACTCAAAATGTCCAATATCGACCAAAAGTAAACGATTTTCGGGTAAAAAAAAGTCATGATACGAAATATCTGCTGTTACATAAGCATCTGCCTTGTGATTTATTGCTTGTTGTATCAACGAACGCCCACTACCTCCACACACAGCAACTTTTTTTATCATCTTATTTGTTAAGGTTGACGTACGTAGCATCTTGCATCCAAATTTTTGTTTCAACATATCCATAAAGTCCATCTCATTCATTGGAGATGCCAAAGTGGCTACCATACCTAATCCTACAGAATAGTCTCTATTTACTAACGGAATAAAATCATAAGCTGGCTCTTCATAAGGATGAACCATTTTGAGAGTTTCTTCAGCTTTTTTTATCAATCGAGTGGGCAAAATCATCTCTATGCGACACTCATTCTCGTGGTGCAAGTTATTACATTCTCCCACAAATGGATGTGCTTCATTATTTGCTCGAAAAGAACCAATTCCTGTAGAAGAGAAACTACAACAATCATAATTACCAATATGGCCTACTCCTACCATAAACAAAGCTTCCTTTATTTTATCAGCATATGTGTTTGGCACATAACAGACTAACTTAGCAAGTCCATTTTCTGTTGGCATTAACACATGCAAATCAGTTGCCCCCAATTGCTTACACATCATACTACTCACGCCATTCATCACCACATCCATATTGGTATGTGCAGCATAAATAGCAATATTATGTTGGATGGCTTTCCGCACACATCTCTCTGTATATGTATGTTGCGTAATTTTAGTTAACCCTTTAAAAATTAACGGATGATGTGCTAAAATAAAGTTGCATTTTTTTTGAATAGCCTCATCTACAACTTTTTCTGTAACATCTAAACAAAGTAACACACCTGTAATATAACTATTTTCGTTATCAATCAGTAAACCCGCATTATCCCATTTTTCTTGTAACGAAACTGGAGCAAATTCATTTAGTATATCAGCCAATTCGTTTGTTTTCATAGGTAAACAAAATATAAGTCTATGCGTTTTTTTTCTAAGTTTAACATGCTAATTAATCAACTAACAGCATTTAATCAGCATACATAATCAGTGCTGACGAGGCAGGTACTGTAATTTCTTGTTTGTTATGCTTAAAAATTCCATTCAAGTTTATTTCTTCTCCATTAGCTACAACAACCCAATTTTCTACAGGAATTGCCATGTTGATAGCATATCTATTTCCGTTATAAATAACTAAAATACGCCTCCAAGAATCCCCATTTGCATAATCATCAATTGTATAAGCAACAAGAGCTGGTTCTTTCACATTAATAAAACGTAAATGTTTTTGCACCATTTCTTGAGTGGGCATTCTAAAAGCAGGATGCTGTTTGCGTAAGCTAATTAAATTACGATAATATTCAAAAATATCATAGTTTGTCGTTTTAAACGTCCAATCAATTTGATTTATGCTATCTGGCGATTGATAAGTGTTATGAACCCTTTGTTTATCACGTTTCAATTCTTCTCCAGCATACATAAAAGGCACGCCTTGTGCAGTAAATACGATGGTTTGAGCCAATTTATTAAAACGATGTTTCTCTTTGTCTGATGCACCTTCAGGAGCTGAATAAATAATTTTGTCATGCAAACACAAATCATCATGACAAGAAACATAATTTATTACTTGAGTAGGATGATTAGCATAGGGTGCTTTTGCATACTTAACAGAATCGTAATTAAGCTGATTATGCTGGGTAGCTCCTACTACACCAAACTTTATACTTTCTTCGTACCCATGCACACCTGCCATAAAACCAGGCACCTTATTGTTATCCCAAGTTCCTCTTATGCCATCACGAATATCATCACTAAATACAGCAATATTATTTAATTGTTTGGCATGTTGTTTAATAGCACGTTTCTCAAAAGGTAAGGGAAAATCCCACTCTGCTGTCCATCCTTCACCATGTATAGTAATAGAGGGGTCAATTTTATCTAATTCTGCACGTAGTAAATTTAATGTTTCAATATCATGGATACCCATCAAATCAAATCGAAAACCATCTACTTTGTATTCATTTACCCAATATTTACACGATTCAATAATATATTTACGAACCATTGCTCTTTCTGAGGCTGTTTCGTTACCGCATCCTGATGCATTAGACCAACTTCCATCTTCTTTAAAACGATAGAAATACCCAGGAGCAGTTAAATTTAAATGCGATTGAACTCCCCAAAAGGTATGATTATAAACAACATCCATAATCACACGGATACCATTATTTTTCAATGATTGAATGGCTTTCTTTAATTCAATAATTCGAGCCGTTGGATTATAAGGGTCGGTAGAATAACCTCCTTCAGGAACATTATAATTTTTAGGATCGTACCCCCAGTTGTACTGATTTTCATCTAATTTTGTTTCATCCACAGAGGCATAATCATATATTGGTAAAAGTTGTACATGTGTTATACCTAATTCCTTTAGATGTTCAACGCCCGTTTTTTTACCTTCAGCATTTACAGTCCCCATCTCGGTAAAAGCTAAAAACTTTCCTTTATATTGCATACCCGATTGTTCAGATGTAGAAAAATCACGCACATGCAACTCGTAAAGCACAGCATCAGTAAAATTTTTCATTGCTGGTCTTTTCACATCTTCCCAACCAGAGGGATTTGTTTCCGACATATCAATGATAGCTCCCCTATTTCCATTTACACCAACAGCTTTTGCCCAAATTCCAGGAGTTTCGTCCCACCATCTATCTTGCTGAAATATTTGAAAAGTATAAAACTTACCCTTTAAGTCGCCATCAACAGTAGCTACCCAAGTACCATCTATATCATATTTTAATTTTACAACATCAAAAGGTTCTCCTCCCAGACCTTCATGATATAGATTTAATTTGGCTTCTTTTGCAGCAGGTGACCATAGCCTAAATTTAGTATGTAAAGGGGAGTATACGACCTCTAAATCATTGCCTTCGTATACTGGATAGTCATCATACGAAGCGTACTCCTTAGGCAAATTAACACACGACATAAGCAATAACGCAATTACGGAAACCAAAAATAGATTTATTTTTCTCATGCTCTTTTTTCTTATTCTGATATAAAAATGGTGTTACTAATACTAGTAGAATTGCTTTCACTTTGCTAGGGTTTTAGGTATTCAAAAAAATCAAACGTAATTCGCAAAGTTAGTTTTTTTAAATGATTAAACAAACTTTTTAACAATAAAAATAACATAAAAATTAAGATTTATTTAAGGCAGGTAAGTCATTCGTATGAATAAAATTAGTACTTTTGCCACTCAAACTTTTACAAACTCAATTCAAATGATAACAATAATTGATGTATTTAGTTTTTTAGGAGCTTTTGCGTTTGCAATTAGCGGTATCCGTTTGGCTTCAAAAAAACAATTTGATTGGTTTGGTGCGTATATTGTAGGATTAGTAACTGCCATTGGAGGAGGAACCTTACGCGACCTATTACTAGATCAACCTCCTTTTTGGATGGAACAAGGATGGTACCTCATCAGTACTCTCATGGCTTTACTTTTTGTGGTTGCATTAGGCAAATATGTAAATAAATTATCTTCTTCGTTTTTTGTATTTGATACAATAGGCTTAGCTGTATTTACAATTGCTGGTATCGAAAAAACATTAGTATTTGGCTATTCTTATTGGATAGCTATTGTAATGGGAGTAATGACAGGATGCTTAGGTGGAATTATTAGAGATATTTTCATAAACGAAACACCCTTAATTTTCAGAAAAGAGATTTATGCTATCGCATCTATTATAGGAGGTATTTTGTATTTAGTATCCCTACATGTGTTTAACCTAAGTGAATTAATCTCGTACGTTATAGGTTTTAGTAGCATTGTCTTAGTGCGATTTTTAGCCGTTAAATACGAAATCAGCTTACCCCAATTACGTGATTCTCAATAAGTATATGTCTACTCAAATTAAATTTTGTAGTTTAGCTAGCGGAAGTAGTGGAAACTGTTATTACGTTGGAAACGAAAAACATGGCATTTTGATTGATGCTGGTATTGGAGTTAGAACAATAAAAAAAAGATTGAAGGATATTGGCGTTGCGTTAGAATCAATACTAGGGATATTCGTAACGCACGACCACTTTGATCATATTGCATCTATAGGTGTACTGGGAGAGATTCACCACATTCCCATTTTTTCAACCTCTGAAATATTAGACGGCATAAATCGTTGCTACAAGGTAACGCAAAAACTTCAACATAGCAAACGACCCATTGCAAAGAATAAAATCATTGAAATTGGAAGTTTTACCATTGAGGCTTTCTCTGTATCACATGATGCCTCTGACTGTGTGGGGTATACCATTTGCCAAGGCACAAAAAAATTTACAATAGCTACCGACTTGGGGTATATCAATACTGAAGCAGCTCAACACTTAATGAATGCCACTTCGTTTGTGGTAGAATCCAATTATGACGAACAAACCCTATTGGAAAATCCATCCTATCCAACATATCTAAAAGAGCGTATTTTGAGCAACAAAGGACATTTGAGTAACCACGCATTAGCAGAATTCTTATCAATTAATTACCAAGAACATTGGCAACACATTTTTTTGTGTCATTTAAGTAAAGAGAACAACTCGCCCGAATGTGCACTATCTACCATCGACAAAAAAATTGCCCATCAAAGATTTAATTTATGGACTAATTGTACTCTAATAGCTTTACCTCGTACTACCCCTACTGAAGTTTTTATTATTTAAAAGACGGTTATAGTTACTTTTCGTTACATCCAAGCTATTTTTGGCGTCCGTTTTTGAAATAATTCTTTGAAAAATGAATTTTATACCGTATTTTTGTGCTCCCAAAATACCATGACAGTTCAGATAAATAAAATAGTACGACTACATCAATCAATATCAGAAGTATTCGTACGAATACTTAACAATAAGTAATCCACGTAAAAAAGAATGAATACTATCCTATGGCAGAACAAGTAAAAAAAGACAATCAAGACAATATTGTCATCCGATTTTCAGGAGACTCTGGAGATGGAATGCAATTGGCGGGCACACTTTTTGCCAACATATCGGCAATGAGTGGAAATGATATTTCTACATTTCCTGATTTTCCTTCCGAAATTAGAGCCCCTCAGGGTACATTAAGCGGTGTATCAGGCTACCAAGTACATATAGGACCCAAAGTATATACTCCAGGAGATAAAACTGACGTACTAATAGCAATGAATCCTGCTGCATTAAAGATAAATGTAAAAAACCTGAAAAATAGTTCTGTTGTAGTTATCGACACTGATAGTTTTACTAAAAAAGATTTAGAAAAAGCATTATTTTCAACGTCTAACCCCTTTGAAGAACTTGGAATAGGAAATATCAGCGTAATTGAAGCTCCTATAGGATCTATGGTAAAAGAAAGCCTTACTAATTCAGGATTAGAAGGTAAAGATGTGTTACGATGCAAAAATATGTTTGCATTAGGTTTATCGTGTTGGTTGTTTGATCGCCCATTAAACCTAGCAGAGAGCTTAATTCGTACAAAATTTGCAAAAAAACCAATTGTAGCCGAAGCAAACATAAAGGTACTACACGATGGATATAATTTTGGAGCTAACACGCACGCTTCTGTGCCTACTTACCATATTGCTACAAGTACAAAAGAAAAGGGATTTTACACTGACGTAGATGGTAATACCGCAACTGCTTATGGTTTAATTGCAGCTGCCGAAAAAGCGGGCATGGAATTATTCTTAGGAAGCTATCCTATTACACCTGCTACCGATATTTTACAAGAACTTGCTAAACATAAAGCGTTGGGAGTAAAGACCATGCAAATGGAAGATGAAATAGCGGGTATTTGCTCAGCTATTGGTGCAAGTTTTGCTGGTTCGTTAGCTGCTACAAACACTTCCGGACCAGGTTTAGCTCTTAAAAGCGAGGCTATTGGCTTAGCTGTTATGGCAGAATTGCCAATTGTAATTATAGATGTTCAACGGGGAGGACCTTCAACAGGCTTGCCAACCAAAAGCGAACAAACAGACTTAATGCAAGCGTTATACGGTCGCAATGGAGAAAGTCCAGTGGCTGTGGTAGCAGCAAAATCGCCAACAGACTGTTTCGATGCTGCTTTTTGGGCATCCAAAATAGCTGTAGAACACATGACCCCAGTAATTTTACTCACTGATGGTTATATAGCAAATGGTTCCGGAGCATTCAAAATTCCCGAATTAGAAAACTATCCTAGTATTCAACCTCATTATATCAAAAAGGATCAACAAAACTGGAAACCATACACACGTAACGAAGAGACTAAAGTGCGTTATTGGGCAACACCTGGAACAGAAGGTTTTCAGCATCGCATTGGTGGATTAGAAAAAGATTATACAACAAGTATTATTTCAACAGATCCAGCCAATCACCAACTTATGGTGGAAACACGTCAAGAAAAAATTAATGCAATTGCAAATTTTATCCCTATTATTGATATACAAGGAGATGCAAACGCTGATGTATTAATAGTTGGTTGGGGTGGAACATACGGACATCTATTATCAGCTGTAAATGAAATGAATGAGAACGGTAAAAAAACGGCATTTGCTCATTTTAGTTTTATTAGCCCATTACCTAAAAATACAGAAGAAATACTGCGGAAATACAAAAAAATAATTGTTTGCGAACAAAATCTTGGTCAGTTTGCAGGTTATTTACGCATGAAAATTCATGGGTTACCTATCTACCAATACAACGAGGTAACTGGGCAACCTTTTTTAGTAAGCGAATTAGTAAAGTATTTCACAAAAATTATGGAGGAATAAAAATATGTCAGAATTAACATATAAACCATTTCAAGCATCCGATTATAAAAGTGCACAAGCAGTACGCTGGTGTCCAGGTTGTGGCGACCATTTTTTATTAAATTCTCTACACAAAGCGATGGCTAACATTGGGATACCCCCGCATCAAATCGCAGTTATTTCTGGTATAGGATGTTCTTCTCGATTACCTTATTATATGAATACCTATGGTTTTCATACCATTCACGGTCGTGGTGCTGCTATTGCATCGGGCTTAAAAGTTGCCAATCCAAAATTAAGTGTATGGCAAATTACTGGTGATGGCGATTGTCTTGCCATTGGAGGAAACCATTTTATTCATTCCATACGTAGAAATATGGATTTAAATATTGTATTAGTTAATAATCAAGTATATGGCTTAACAAAAGGTCAGTATTCCCCTACTTCTAATCGCGGTTACGTCTGTAAATCAGCTCCCTATGGAACAGTAGAAGATCCTTTTCGTCCTGCTGAATTAACATTTGGTGCTAGAGGTACTTTTTTTGCACGTACAGTAGACGTAGATTCTCCTGTGGCAGTAGAAGTATTAACGGCAGCAGCCAAACACAAAGGAGCCTCAGTAGTAGAAGTATTAGAAAATTGCATCATTTTCAATGATGGAACGCACAGTGCTGTAAGTAAAAAAGAAGGACGTGCAAAAAATGCCATTGTATTACAACATGGCAAACCTATGATTTTTGGCGAAAATAACGAAAAAGGATTAATCCTAGATGGTATGAACCTAAAAGTAGTTAATTTAGGTGAAAATGGTGTTACAGAAAAAGATATTCTAATACATGATGAAACAACCATAGATTTTACCCTACATCTAAAACTAGCGACTATGCCATTTCCTGAATTTCCGATTGCTTTAGGAGTAATTAGAAGTATAAAAGCACCAACCTATGACGAAGAAATAACTGTGCAAATTAAAGATGTACAAGCGAAAAACCCAACTCGTTCGTTGAAAGACTACTTGATGAAAGGCGAAATTTGGGAAGTAAAATAGTATAAAAACATAGCCATAAAAAATCCCCCTAAGTCCATTTCTTAGGGGGATTTTTTATGGCTATGTTACTAGTGTGATGGTAATAAGCAAATCAACATACATGTATTTACATATCACCATAGTAGGAATGATTATGCTTTTCCAGCACTTCCTAATACTTTTTCCACTTTGTGTTTATATAGTCTTTTTAATTCTTCACGAGCTGGTCCTAAATATTGACGAGGGTCAAATTTTTCAGGATTATCATTAAAAAACTGACGAACAGATGCTGTCATCGCTAAACGACCATCAGAGTCAATATTAATTTTGCATACGGCTGATGTTGCAGCTTTACGCAATTGATCTTCAGGAATACCGATTGTATCTTTTAATTTACCACCATTTTCGTTAATAGTTTTCACATACTCTTGTGGCACAGAAGATGCACCATGCAATACAATAGGAAAACCAGGTATTTGCTTTTCAATTTCTTCTAAAATATCAAAACGCAATGGAGGTGGCACTAACACACCATTAGCATCTTTTGTACACTGTGCAGGTGTAAATTTATTCGCTCCATGAGAAGTTCCAATAGAAATCGCCAACGAATCAACACCAGTACGTGTTACAAATTCAATAACTTCTTCTGGGCGAGTATAATGACTCACTTCTGATGACACCTCATCTTCCACTCCTGCTAGTACTCCTAATTCACCTTCTACAGTTACACCATGAGCATGAGCATATTCTACAACTTGTTTTGTCAACTCAATATTTTTTTCAAATGAATGATGAGAACCATCAATCATTACTGAAGAAAATCCCATATCAATACAACTTTTGCATAATTCAAATGTATCACCATGATCAAGATGAAGTGCAATTTGAGGATTTTCCCAACCAAGTTCTTTAGCATATTCTACAGCTCCTTGAGCTAAATAACGTAATAAAGTTTGATTTGCATATTTACGAGCACCACTGGATACTTGTAAAATAACAGGCGATTTAGTTTCAGCACAAGCCGATACAATAGCTTGAATTTGCTCTAAATTATTAAAATTGAATGCAGGAACAGCATAGCCCCCCTCCACTGCTTTTTGGAACATTTGTTTGGTGTTCACTAAACCAAGTTCTTTGTAAGAAACCATTTTTTTTTGTGTTAAGTTTATGAATCGTTTAATTGAATTATATTCTTTTTGCATGGCAAAATTAAAAAAAATAATCTACATACTTGCCTAATTCTCAAAAAAAATACACATATGCTTTCCTTAAAAAAACAAAATTAACCATCCTTAGGTAAATAAAATACGAAAGGCATCTTCTACTTTTTTCACAGGCACAAGTTCTATTTCTGGAAAGGTTGATGTCAAGCCTTTCATATTATGATTGGGAAGTATAATTTTGGTGAATCCTAATTTTTGAGCCTCAGCAATGCGCTGCTCAATTCTATTCACAGGTCTAATTTCACCCGATAAGCCTACCTCTCCCGCCAAACAACAATTTGTTTGAATAGCGATATCCATACTTGAAGATAAAATAGCACTAATTACAGACAAATCAATGGCAGGATCTTTTACTTTTAATCCACCAGCAATATTGAGAAAGACATCTTTTTGTGCAATTTTAAACCCGGCTCTCTTTTCCAATACAGCCAACAACATATTCATACGTCTACCATCAAATCCAGTAGCTGAACGTTGTGGATTGCCATACGCAGCGGTACTAGTTAGTGCTTGCACCTCTATTAGAAATGGACGAACACCTTCAATGGCAGATGCAATAGCAATACCACTCAATTCTTCTTGATGATGGGACAGTAAAAGTTCAGAAGGATTTGTTACTTCACGCAAACCATTCTGTCTCATTTCAAATATTCCCAATTCAGAGGTACTCCCAAAACGATTTTTAATTGACCGCAATATCCTATACATATAATGCTGATCTCCTTCAAATTGTAATACTGTATCTACAATATGTTCTAATATTTTAGGACCAGCAATTACCCCATCCTTTGTAATATGTCCTATTATAAAAATGGGAGTATTCGATTCTTTTGCAAATTTGAGTAACGATGCAGCACATTCTCTTACTTGTGTAATACTACCTGGAGAAGAATCAACAACATCAGTAAAAATGGTTTGAATAGAATCAATAATCAAGAGTTCTGGTTTGATTGTTTGAATATGCTTATAAATAGTTTCAAGAGATGTTTCACTTACTATATAGCAGTCTGTTTGATGTGATGCAATACGTTCTGCTCTCAATTTTAACTGTTTTGCACTTTCCTCCCCAGATACATATAATATACGTAGATTTGACAAATGGAGAGCAACTTGCAATACCAAAGTTGATTTTCCTATCCCAGGTTCACCTCCTATTAATACCATTGAACCTGGCACTAATCCTCCTCCTAATACCCTGTTGACTTCCTCATTACACATATCTATGCGTTTTTCTTGTGAAATTTCTATTTCGTGTAATAAAATAGGCTTTTGAGCCTGAAAGTCATATCCTGTTATGCGAGGGGCTGATTTACTCTCTTTGTGTTCTATTTCTTCCACACAAGTATTCCATTCTCCACATGCAGAACACTTACCAAACCACTTTGGTGAGTCGTTTCCACAGTTTTTACAAACATATATAGTTTTTAGTTTAGGCATACATACAAATTTGTTGCAAGATACAAGAAAAAATACAAATAAAAAAGCCACTCTATTTAAAAAGTGGCTTTTTGTTTCAAATTAATTTATTTGTACGAGTGTCTGGATAAATACAAGTAGGTTTAAACTGCTTAGCTTCTTCAAAATCCATAAAGGCATATGCCATGATAATGATTGTATCGCCAGGCTGTACTCGACGAGCAGCAGCTCCATTTACACAAATTGTACCACTACCTCTTTCGCCCTTTATTACATATGTTTCAAAGCGTTCTCCATTGTTATTATCCACAATATGAACTTTTTCTGACTCAATAATATTAGCAGCTTCCATCAAATCTTCATCAATAGTTATACTACCAATGTATTCAAGATTTGCCTCGGTAATTGTTACCCGATGTATTTTAGATTTTAAAACCTGTATAAACATACTTTTTTAACGTTTAAATGGTATATTATCTATTAGTCTTATTTTTCCACAAAATACTGCAATACAACCAACGATATAATCGGATTCATTCCACGATGAAACAGGTTGTAAGGAGTAACCATCTACTATTTCAAAATACTCAACATCTAATCCTGTATTCTGAAACTTATTTAGTACCCAATTGCGAACCTCGTGAGGTTGCTTTTGGGCTACAAAGATACAACTTTCTGATAATATTTGGTATATTATAGGTGCTTTTTTGTGTTCTTCAGCAGAAAGTAGCATATTTCGACTACTCAAAGCCAAACCACTTGATTCTCTAACAATAGGGCACCCAGCAATCGTAATAGTATAATTTAACTGTTTTACCATCTCACGTATAATTGCTAATTGCTGAAAATCCTTTTCACCAAAATAAGCAATATGAGGTTGTACTGCATCAAATAATTTACTTACAATCTGTGCCACTCCATTAAAATGTCCAGGCCTGTGCCTACCCTCCATAACCGTTTCTAATGTACCAAAATGAAAGATGCGAGTATCTTTTTCTGGATACATTTCATCAACTGTAGGGGCAAACACTATATCACACCCTACTTGAGATAATAGATTAATATCAGCATCTAACGTACGCGGATACTTTTCTAAGTCTCTGCTATCATTAAACTGAGTAGGATTAACAAAAATACTTACTACAGTTACCTCATTTTCTCTTTTACTTCGCATTACCAACGACAAATGTCCCTGATGTAGTGCTCCCATTGTAGGAACAAAACCAATACGAATGCCTGTAGAATTGGTTAATGATTTACACAATTCAGATTTGGTAGTTATAATTTGCATCATTTACATCAAAATTGAGATGCAAAAGAACAAATAATATTTGGGATGAAAAAGAAAAACCCACATAAGTTATCATCAATATATAAAAAGAAACTTTTTTATACCACAATCACATTCTGTTTGCTATGATAATATGATTGTTTCCAATCTAAAAATAATACTTACAAAATAGAATGGATTTATGGGAAATTTCTTGCTTATTAACGATTTTTTTTTTATATCTTTGCATATTGTTTTTTTCGAGGAGTATTACTAATTCATTTTTAATGGACAACGTTATTAAAGTTTTATACGTTACGCAGGAAATTTGCCCGTATTTACCAGAATCAGAGATTGCAGATATTTGTCGTAAGTTGCCCCAAGCAATTCAGGAAAAAGGCAAAGAAATTCGCACATTTATGCCCAAATTTGGTTGTATTAATGAAAGACGCAACCAACTACATGAGGTAATTCGACTATCAGGAATGAACCTTATTATTGATGACACTGATCATCAACTCATTATCAAAGTTGCCTCTATACAGGCAGCACGTATGCAAGTTTATTTTATTGACAATGATGATTATTTTAACAGAAAAAGTACGACTCAAGACGAAAACGGTGAAGATTTCGACGATAATGAGGATCGGGCTATTTTCTTTGCAAGAGGTGTAATTGAAACAGTAAAGAAATTGCGTTGGACTCCAGACATCGTTCATTGCCATGGATGGATGACCGCATTAATGCCTATTTACATTAAGAAAGCATTGCATGACGATCCATTCTTTTCTAAAGCTAAAGTCATTTATTCTATTTACGACAATGGTTTTTCCAAACATTTTAGTCCACAATTTGCACAAAAATCTATATTAGAGGGAATAGAAAAAACAGATTTAAAATCCGTACAGAATGATGGAAGTTTTGACGCTGTAACTCGTCTTGCAATAGATTTTTCTGATGGTGTAATTGCTGCAAGTGAAAATGTGAATACAGAATTGCTTGAATATGCTAAAAAATCACAAAAAATGACACTTCCATATCAATCTCCAGAAAATTACGTAAATTCGTACAATGAATTTTACGACCAAATTGTGGGACAATAAATTTTCTCAAAAAATGAAAAATACATTCTGGCTACTAATAGCTATCTCTTTTTTATTTGCTTCATGCAAAGACGAATCAGAAGATTTGGGTTTTTTAATCCAACCTTCGAAAGACAAAATAACAGTTGTAATAGATTCTTTTCATGTAGCAACTAGTAACTTATTTGTTGACTCAATATATGCCAGAAGCAGTAATTTTACGTTAGGAAAATACACTGATAACATATATGGCAGTTTTAACGCTTCTTTTTTAACACAATTTAAATATGTGCAAGGAGCTACATTCCCATCTAATGCAACAGCCGACTCTTTAAGCTTGGTACTATATTATAAAAATTTTTGGGGCGATTCCCTTTCTACTCACGAAGTAACTGTATACGCATTGGATGAATTGTTTAATTATGAAAAAAATTATTATTCTAATATTAATGTAGCTGAGTTTACCAATAAACAAACTATTCTTGGGAAAAAAGTATATACCGCTGTAGATAAAACAATTCCAGACTCCATTCGTAATGCAAGTGATTATGTAGGAAGTGTAACTATTTTACTACCAAATTCTTTAAAAGAGGAGTTTTTTACAAGAAGTGACATATATACAAGCCAACAAGCTTTTTTAAATTTTTTCAAGGGAATATATGCAACTACAACTTATGGAGATGGTACTGTATTACTCATCGATTCGGCTAATATTGAACTAAAATATAGTTATGCAACTACCACTTCTGCTGATGTTGACACTATTATTAAAGAAAAACTTATTTTTCCAGCCAATAAGGAGATTACAAGTGTTACACACATAAATCATCCTACCACCTTATCTACTTCAATAACAGATATTGATAGTATTGTATATGTACATTCTCCTGCGGGTATTTTCCCAAAAATCTCTATCCCTTTTGATAGAATAATTGAACGAGTGCCAAGTTCTAGTTATAATACCATTAATCATATCCATTTAATTGCAGAAGCAGCTATATTAGACGATAATAGTACTTATAGTGAGCCATCTACCCTTCTGCTGATAAGAGAACAAGATATAGAAAAATTCTTTGCTCAAAGTTTATTTCCTGCCACATCCATTGGCATCTACGCATTCTTAGGCACCTATAACTCCACATCAAAGAGTTATACATTTACTTCAATGGCTGATTACTTTAGAATGATACTGAAAAATGAGGGGGATGATGCAAATACGCTAAACGACTTCGTATTAGTGCCAGTAAAAACCATTACAAATACAAGAGGTACTATTACAAGCTTACGACATTTGTATAATCCTAGAGGGATAAGGCTACGCAGTGGCAAGAATATAACATCTCCAATGCGTATAGAAATTACATATAGCCAATTTTGATTACAAAAAAAAAGAGGAAAATTCCTCTTTTTTTTTGTAATGTCTTAAAAAATTAAACTCGAGCCATTTCTTGCATAGCTAAATCTAAAATGGTAGTATCATCTAATGTAACTACACCACCATTAGGACCAGGTTCAATGTGTACACCAACAACAGCTTTACCTTTATCGAAATCATGCCCCCCAAAATAATTTCTAACTGTTTCTTCAGTAATGTTTAACTGTTGTGCAATTTTTCTGATTGTTCCATCAGGTAAACTGTCTTTGATTTTTCTCAACTCGTTGAATGTCATAGTTTTTACCATAATTTCACAGTATTAAATTAATAAATAAATAATTATGTTTTTAAAGTTGCAATAAATATACGTCAATATTTTATATAAAAAAAATATTTGACACAAAATTTACTCGAAAAAACTGAAATTATATGCAAATAGTATACTAAAGAAGAGGGTTATAACAAAACAGAAAAAAAATGGGGATAAATCTTTAACAGAAAATGGAGAATAATGTCTACTATTTGTTTTATGTTTTTTATAGACATACTGAGGCATTATTCTTTTTAACAATTGATAGAATACAAAAGCTGCATACCCAATGCCTCCTCCTAATAGTGCACCCACAATCACATCTAAAGGAAAATGAACTCCTAAATAAATGCGAGAATAAGACAGTAATAATGCCCAAAGTAACATTAAACTTATATACGAAAATTGTCTAAATAGAAACGCTGTAAAAACTACAAAAGCAAACGCATTTGCTGCGTGTGAAGATACAAATCCATAAATACCTCCTTTATATCCATTTACTGTGTGAATATATGGCATTAAATCCTCATTATGAGTAGGTCTCAATCTTTCAACAAGTGGTTTTAAAACAGATGATGCTAACTGATCGGCTAATACAATAGCTAACATTAAAGAAAACAATATAATAATTGATTCTTTCTTTTTATTTTTTATAATTATATATATAACCGAAATATAAAGAGGTAACCAGACTAAAATAGAGGTTGTAATCCACATAAAACCGTCAAAAAAAAGATTGTTCCAACTATTTAGTTTCAACAACATATTTGTATCCCAACTAACGATAGAAGAAAAAATGTTTGTTACAATTTCTAAATAATTCATGTAGTTTATATTTTTTGAATAGTTGAAACAGGCAACCATCCTTTATTTCCATCTTCTGTTGTTATTTGTACCCAAGAGCCCAATTGATGTTTAATGATAATTTTTGTTCCTTCATGTAATAAGAATAAATCACTACCTAATTGATCAGGAGAACTTTTTACATAAGAAGATGGCACAAAGATAATAGCTTCTTTTTGGTTTTCTACCATTTTCTTTTGTTGATACGAAAAAATAAAAAAGCATATCGCAAATGTAAAAAATATAATGGAAGAAAAAAACGTTATTTTTCTAATCCAACTTACACGTAAAAACATATACATTAATACAAGACATAATGCTACAATAAAAAAAATGATACTCATATAAGCCCACACATTTGTATGAGTAGCAAATACGATTGAATTGTACCAAATTTCAACTATGTTCTTTTCTTGTGCAACAATTTTATCTACTGTTTTAGCTTTTGCAAGTTTCAAGTTATGTTGTATATCTAGATTGGATGGATCTAAACGCAAAGCTCTTTCATAATTAAGAATGGCTGGGGCAATTTTATTTATACGATAATAAGCATTTCCTAAGTTATAATACAATGTGGCAGATTCATAACCTTGCTTACTTATTTCTTCGTATACCTCAATGGCTTGTGCATACGACGTAGCCACATATAAATCATTGGCTTTTTTAATATCATATACCTGAGCAGTAGTAGCATTTAGGGACAATGATATATGAAAAAAAAGAAACAATTGGATTAACAAACCGTATTTCATATCATTATTCTTTATGTTTTAGTTCACTTTCAAGACTTGTAATAATATTACATGCTCTTTGGTACATTGTTTCCATAGCAAGCTCAGAGCTCGAAGAAGGAGAAAAACGTGCAAATTCACAATCATTTAAGACCGCAATAGTTTCGTCAATACATGTACTAGCAACTCCTCTCGCTTGTAATTCTGAAACCAAATTATCTTTAAACAAATCAGAATTAGTAATTGCCAATTTATCAGATAGATACCCCCATAAAGCTTTCATTATTTCATCGTAGAATGACTTTTCATTCTTTTGTTTAAGAAAATTATGGGCTAATAAAAACCTCTTTTTAGCTACTTTATTTGCTCGTTTTATCTTCATCAATGAGCTATCTGCATTTTCTTTTAATTGTTTATGTAACAAAACAATAATTAACACAAATAAGAATGTTGGAATGATATACGCCAACCAAAATAAAGTGGAACCAAATACATATTGTTTGTGTGGAAACACAAACGTATCTTGTGTATCAATAAATCGGATATCATCACTAATAATCTTAACATTTTCTTGCACTGACAATGACAAGGTAGTAGAAGGCGATGTAGTTTCATTTGTTGAGGAGCCTTCAACACTAACATTATAAGCCGCTGTTTTGATTGTTTTGTATTGATTTCTTGTAGGATCAAAATATGAAAATTCTACTGCGGGCAAATCAAATTCTCCTACATAACGAGGAATAATTACATACTCAATTTCTTTCGTACCACTAGTTCCATTAGAGCTTACTTTAAATTTATCATTTATTTTTGGTTCATAAACTTCCCAATCTACAGGAAATTTAACATTTGGAGATTGTAATAATCTTAAATTACCATTCCCTGATATGAGTAATTTAAAGCTAATGGCTTCATTTACCTTAACAGCAGATTTAGACAAACTAGAGGTAAAAGATAAATCGCCAACAGCACCTTGAAAAGAAGATGGTTTGCTTGTTGTAGGCAAGGACTTTACCGATATGGTTTCTGAGGAAGTTTTAAGTGTCTTTTTAACTTCTTGGAAAGTGTCAAAGAAGTCAAAAATACCTCTTGAACGAACATTGTTAGACAAACGCATAATCACATCAACTACAGCACCTTCAATAGTTATATTTCCCGAACGTTGGGGATACAGCAGATACTGCTTGAGCACAATCGTATTATAATTTACTCCATTTACATTTTCCACTGTAAACTGCCTATCTTTGGGTAATTCAATTTCTTGAGAAAAGAAACCTTTGAAATCAGGAAATTTGGCATTAGATACATCGCGTACGTCATATCTCGTATATAATTTATAGATTACTGACAAAGCTTCTTGCTCATATACTTTTTTCTTAGAAATTTGTTGTTTAATAAAAATCTGGTTATCAGAAATAGACTGATTGGAATTCGGTTGTGTTACAACTCCACTTGATGAAGACGGAGCAGAATTTGCGTTTCCGGCATTTCCTGCCACAACTTTAATGCGTAATGAATTAGATGCATATCGTTGTCCATTAACGGTAATATGAGCAGGCTGAATTGTAAATTCTCCTGTTGCATTTGCCATTAATACGTAGGCATATGTTAGAGAAAAAGATGAGGTTGCATTACCATTAATAATTTGATAACTTGAACTACGAGAACTAGATGGACCCATTACAACAGAAAAATCACTTAAATCAGGACCTCTAAAATCTTTTGCTTCTTGATTTACTGTATAAGTTACTCTGAATTGTTGTCCTACTACAACATTTTCTAAGGCTGAAGCACGAAACTGAACATCATTATTTGCATTAGCAATGGATGAACCATAAAATAATAATAGTAAAATTACGGCATAATATTTCGTGCAACTACTAATAGATGTTATTTCTCTGGATAAACGTACACAACTACCCGAAATATAGGTATTATATTTCGTCTTGATAATGGTCTGTATTAATTCCGAAGTTCTCATCTTATGTTACCAATTTTTATCTAACACACGTTTAGTGTCGTTGACTTTTTGTTGTTGTAATTGTTGCTGAATCAATTTTTCTTCTTGTATAAAAGCTTTTAGTATCTGATCTGAATTTTCTTGTGAGATTTGTTCCTTTTTAGGTGGCTGTTCTTCTTTTTTATCGTTTTGTTCTTTATTTTCAGAACTCGAATTTTGTTGTTCTTGTAATTTTTTTTGAGCAATGACAAGATTCTTACGTGTCTCATCATCTTTAGGATTATTTTTTAAAGCCATTTTATATGCTTCTACACTATCCGCATATTTATTTTGATAAAATAGAGCATTCCCTAAATTATGATATACTTTTGCAGATACTGTTTTATCCTCTTTTGCTAACACTGTTGCTTTTTTATACTCACTTGCAGCTGCTTCATAATTTTGTTGTTTGTATAATGCATTACCAAGATTATATGTACTTTCAACAGAAAATTTATCCTTTTGTTGCCCTTTGCGATACATTACCTCAGCATCGCCATATTGTTTATCATTATACAATTTGTTGCCTTTACGCACATCATTAGTAACATCTTGCGAAAAAACAGGCACAAATATAACTAATAAAAATAGGACTAAAGATACTTTCATACTATTATTGATATTTCTATTTTTTATATTAAGCATATTATAACCATATTAACTATGCTTTTATAAAGCATATATCGAGTTTAAGTTTTATGTTTTAGACTAAAATAATTTCACTTTACTTAACCGATGATTCTTTCGTTCTGTAATAAACACATCCACCAATAATATAACAAGGGTGATAATCGCTAGCAGTCTAAAATAATCATCATACGCACTATATACTTTGGTTTCCATTTCGGCTTTCGACATTGTATCAAGTTGCGATTTAAGAACTCTTAACGCCGTATTTGTATTATCCACTTGCACGTATGTACCGCTACCTGCAAGAGCTATTTCTTTGCACATTTGTTCGTTTAATTGACTTACTACCACGTTTCCTTCACTATCTCGCCAAAAATCTGCAGTGTCTGCTATAGGAATCGGAGAACCTTGAGGAGTACCCACTCCTAATACATGTGTTTTTATACCCATTTCAGAGGCTTCTTGAGCTAATATGATGGGATTATCTTCGTGATTTTCTCCATCAGTTATAATAATAATTGCTCTTTCAGCAGCCGTTGGTGGTCCAAATGACTGCATAGCCAATTGTATAGCAGCTCCTATAGCAGTGCCTTGCGTAGGAACTATTCCTGTATTAATTGAAGATAAAAACATCTTTGCAGATAATACATCAGTAGTAATTGGCATTTGCACAAAAGCATCGCCCGCAAAAACAATTAATCCGACTTTATCATCTTGCAACTCATCAATAAGCCTACTTACCAAGCGTTTACTCGCCTCCATTCGATTAGGAGACACATCATTAGCCAACATTGAATTAGAGACATCTAGTACAATCATTAATTCTACTCCTTTTCGTTTCACTGTCTCCGATTTAGATGCTAACTGAGGCCTTGCTAACATTAATAAAGCAACTGTAAATGCCAATAAAGACAAATAAAATTTTATTCTTGGTCGCCAATGAGATGCATCTGGCATCAATTGCTTGATAATATGTTTGCTCCCTATCTTTGATAAACGTTTGTTTTTAATTATCATGCTATAAATAAAAAACAACCATAACAAAGGTATGAGTGATAGTAAATATAAGTATTCTGGATGTGCAAATTTAAACATAAACGTATGTGAGTTATGGTATTGATTTTAATAGTGTATTTTTCAATAAAATTTCTACTAACAAAAAACAGCAAGCCAACAAGGCAAATATAAAATACAATTCCTCTCTTTGAGAATACTCTTTTACGTGTATCCGAGTTTTTTCCATTTTATCAATTTCTTGGTAAATAGCACGTAAACTATTATTATCTGTTGCTCTAAAATACCGTCCACCTGTAGATGTTGCCATTTGCTCCAATGTAGAGTCATCAATATCTTCATCTATGTTTTGATACACTATACCTGTAGGAGTTTGAAAAGGATAAGGAGCAACACCATACGTGCTTACACCAATTGTATATAATCTAATTCCGTATGATGCTGCAATTTCTGATGCCGTTATTGGGGCAATCTCGCCTCTATTATTTGCTCCATCTGTTAATAAAATGATAGCTTTGGATACCGCTGGACTCTCTTTTATTCTACTTATAGCAGTTGCAAGTCCGTTACCTATAGCAGTTCCATCTTCAATCATACCTGTTTGTAAAGACAATAATAAATTAATCAATTCTTTGTGATTAATCGTTAGGGGACATTGTGTAAAAGCTTTACCAGAAAATGCTACCAAACCTATATTATCATTCGTTCTTCCAGAAATAAATTCGACTGCCACACTCTTAGCTGCTTCCAACCGATTGGGTCGTAAATCTTCAGCTAGCATACTTCCGGAAATATCCATAACAAGCATCATATCTATTCCCTCTGTAGTTTCGTTTTTCCAACTATCTCGTTTTTGCGGTTGAGCGATTACAAAAATAATACTAGCAACAGATAAGCAACGTAAAACGAAAGGAACATGACGCAATAACATTCGTGGCGTTTTTGATGCTTGAGCTAAAACACCTGTGGTAGGAAACTGTATTTCAGGAGTTAATGTACGACGTTTCCATATATACCAAGCAATGTAAGGTATAAGTAAAAATAATAAAAATAATATATAAGGATGTTGAAATACCATATTACATGTCTTTTTCTGAAGTTGGTTCTGTTATTGGTTCAATTTTTGTTTTATCAATTATAAAATAACTGTGTATTAAACTCAAATCATTATCACTGTTAAGAGGTATATATTTAGCAAACTTAACTATATCAGATAAATGCAATAATTCGCTCAACGTATCTTTTATAGGTAGTGTTTCAGGATTAGTTGAAATTAATTTTACTAATTCATGTGTTGTCATCTCCAATGCTGGAATATCAAATCGCCTTTCGAGATATACCCTTATCACATCTGTAATTGCTGAATAATATTCTTTTACTTTGCCTTGTTGCCATAATTTTTCTGCTTTAATTTTATCCAATTCTTGTATGGCAATGATATGAGGAGGAATAATTTCTTCTTTAGATTTAACTAACGGAATTTTTTTCTTGAAAACGTATTTTACAAGGATGTATACTATACCTGCTACTAAAGCAAGAACAAGCAATACAATGGCTGTCCATTTAAAAAATGTTTTCCAACTAAATGGCATCTGTAAAATAGGCTTTATATCATTCAATTTTTCATCATCAGGATTTATGTTGAAAGGTTTTACAAGCAAAGGAAATAATGGCGTTTGGTACGTATCGTTTTCGCCTACAAATTTGATAGCAGGTATAGTATAATCTCCTGGCTCAAAAGAAGTTAAATAAATTGAAAACTGAATATTTTGCTTATCATCTACAAGTGTTGTATCTATTTTAGTTATACTAATAATATCGATACCTTTTACCAGAGTATCCGTAAATTGAGGGATGACAATTGATTCTGCTACTGGCTTAGTTATCTGGATATGTAGAATAGCTTGATCTCCAATTATAATACTAGAAGAATCCAACTCAGCATCAATTGTAACTGTTTGACAATATGCTATTGGCACACTCAAAAAGAAAAATATAATCAACCAACTAAACTTATTTAAATACATACATTAAGATCTTAAACGGAATAATTTAAGTAAGGATTTTACATAATCTTCTGTGGTATCAATGGAAACATTATCTACTCTACATCTATTAAATACCTGATTAAGCTTATATTGTTTTTTATTCCAAACGGATTGATATAGGTCTCTTATGGCTTTATTTGACGAATCAACTAGTACAATTTCTCCAGTTTCGGCATCTTTTATTTTAAGCAAGCCCACATTGGGTAATTCTGTTTCCCTTTTATCATATATCTGCAATGCTACCAAATCATGTTTTTTGTTTGCCAATAACATGGCTTGTTCAAAATCATTTGTATCAATAAAATCGGACAAAATAAAAGCGGTACATTTTTTCTTAATCGCATTAGAGAAATATTTCAACACCATCGAAATATCAGTTTTACGGCTCTTAGGATGTAAATCAATTAATTCGCGAATAATATGTAAAATATGTTTCTTTCCTTTTTGTGGCGGGATAAATTTTTCAATTCTATCTGAAAAAAATAATACCCCAATTTTATCATTATTCTGAATAGCAGAAAAAGCAAGTGTAGCAGCTACTTCGGTAATAATATTTTTTTTGGTTTTGTCTACAGACCCAAATTCACGGCTACCCGACACATCAATAAGCAACATTACGGTTAATTCTCTCTCTTCTTCAAAAATTTTTATATATGGATGATTAAATCGGGCTGTTACGTTCCAATCAATATTACGTATATCATCGCCATACTGATATTCTCTTACTTCTGAAAAAGCCATACCCCTACCCTTGAAAGCTGTATGATACTGCCCTGCAAAAATATTTTGAGATAAGCCTTTGGTTTTTATCTCTACCTGTCGTACACGTTTTATTACTTCACTTGTTTCCATCAATTCGATGTTGATAGATTAAGGTACCTCAACTGCATTTATTATTTCGCTAATAATATCTTCAGGAGTTAAATTTGTGGCTTCTGCTTCATAACTTAATCCTATTCTGTGTCGTAATACATCATAACACACAGCTCGAATATCTTCTGGCACTACATATCCACGATGTTTGATAAATGCATATGCCCTAGCTGCTAATGCTAAATTAATAGACGCACGTGGCGAAACGCCAAATGCAATCATGTCTTTCAATTTTGCAAGACCATACTCTTCTGGATTACGCGTTGCAAAAACAATATCTAAAATATATTTTTCAATTTTCTCGTCAATATATATCTCCTTTACAATAGAACGGGCATCAAGAATATCCTTAATAGTTAACACAGGGACAAGGGCTTTTTGCTCTGGTCCAATATTTTGTCTAATAATTAATCTTTCTTCTTCTTTTTTAGGATACGACACTACGACTTTTAACATAAATCTATCTACCTGAGCTTCTGGCAAAGGGTATGTTCCTTCTTGTTCAATAGGATTTTGAGTAGCTAATACCAAAAAAGGAGAAGGCAGCTTGTGTGTTGTTTCAGCCAACGTAACTTGTCTTTCTTGCATAGCCTCAAGTAGTGCACTTTGCACTTTTGCTGGAGCACGGTTTATTTCGTCTGCTAAAATAAAATTAGCAAAAATTGGTCCTTTCTTTACTTCAAATTGCTCTTTCTTTTGACTATAAATCATAGTACCCACTACGTCAGCAGGTAACAAATCTGGTGTAAACTGAATGCGACTGTATGTAGCATCAATTAATTGTGCAAGTGTTTTAATGGCTAAGGTTTTGGCTAAACCAGGAACCCCTTCAAGCAAGATATGTCCATCAGACAGTAAACCTATCAATAATGATTCTATCAAATGTTTCTGCCCTACAATTGTTTTGTTCATTCCAATTGTTAACACATCCACAAAAGCACTTTTCTGTTCAATACGTGCATTTAATTCTCTAATATCAACTATTTCACTCATATTTTGGGTTGTTTTAATACGGATACGAAATTACACTATTTTCTGATATTTTTGGTTTAAAACCTTGTTAAAAACCTTGATAAATTGTTAAACAAAAAAAGCCACACATTCATGGCGTGACTTTCTTTCTATATCTTATTATTACTTATATTTTTCAGCTAATTCAAGTGCCTTAATAACACAATTTTCGTCATTAGGATTAACCAACGATGCATCTAATTCTGGGATAGCCAATTCCATCCCAATTTTTACGTCGTTGGGAGTTTTTAATTGATTACGATTGGCATCATAAATATAAACCCAAAAAGCTTTATGCCCATAGGCTTTATAAGCTATCCATGTTAACCGACTTCCTTCATTTACTGTAACATACTCCTTGATTGGAGCATTTTGAGCAAGCTCTGGTGTATAAGTTGCTATTATTTCATCAGGTTGTTGTATGTTTGTGGTATCTGGCATACTATCTGTTTCAACTACTACAACCGTATCAGCTACTATGCTAACTGGAGAAAGTTGTTTGTCTATAATAGTAGCTTGAGGAAGGTCATTTTCTTCAATAGTTACCGCCCGTTGAAAAAAGGACACGATTTCAGTTTTGTAAAAATAAAATGAAACTGCCATGGCTACATGAAAAAGGAGTAATAAAATAACGATAGCAACAGGATTTTTCTTTTTATTTTTCTTTGTTTTTTTGCTATTATTTGAGGTTTCTTCTTGTTGAATTACGGTGTTATTGGGAATACTATTATTTTTTGCCTCATCCTGTATGGACTTTTCTTCTCTAACGGTATTATCAGGTTGAGCATCAATAGTACTATTTTTTGTATCATCATCAACAGTAATTGTTTCAAGATGTGCATAAGGCTTATTTACGGCTTCTTTTATAGCATTATCTGGGATAAAGGAAACTTTGTTATGTGCAGGGATGATAATTGCTTCTCCCGTTGTTACATTTACACTTTTTCGCTCTTCGTTTTTTACTAATTTAAAAGTACCCAAACCTTTCACTTTTACAAAACCATCTTTTTCAAGATATTCTTGCAATACATGAACAAATTCTTTTAAAAATTCTTCTGAATTCTTTTTTGTGAAATTTGTTTGAGTGGCAATGATATCGACTAATTCCTGTATGGATTGTTTTTTATTTTCCATGAGGTATTATGTTTTTAATTTTTTCTTTGTATGTGTTACTCATTTTAAAAATCACTGTTAATTTTGGTGGCACAATCTGTCGAACATTAGTAGACGGATTGACAATAATTCGTTCGTTCTTTTTTCTTATTTGAAATATACCAAACCCTTGTAATGAAACATCATTTCCTTGCTGAAATGCAGTAGAAAAAGCACTAACGGTAGATGCCAACAAATTACTTATGTCATTTTGCGAAACACGTAAACGTTTAGACAATTCGCTGATTAATTCTTTATTATTCACAGTAATATAGTTTTAAGACAACGACAAATATACAGATTTATTTTATTATTTCAGCATACAAATCAAATTCTTCTGCCCCAATGATTGTTGCAGTATAAAATTCTCCTATTTGAAGGTGGTTTTTCTCTGCTTTAAGTAAAATTTCCATATCTACCTCAGGAGAATCATATTCAGAACGTGCCACATAGTAGTCTCCTTGCAAACTATCCACTATTACCTTGAAATTTTTACCAATTTTAGCTTGATTATGCTCCAAAGATATCTGTTGTTGGATTTTCATTATTTCGTCAACACGTTGTTGTTTTATTTCATAAGGAATGTTATCTACGTAATGTTTGTTAGAATAAGTAGCTTCTTCATCTGAATAAGCAAATGCTCCTAACCGCTCAAAACGCATAGTTCTAACACACTCCTTGAGAGCTTCTACATCTTCGTCCGTTTCTCCAGGATGACCCAATAACATGGTTGTACGAATATGAATACCTGGCACTTGTTCTCGAATTTGGCGAATCAAATCGTAGGTTTGTTGAGAAGATATTCCTCTTCTCATTTTTTTCAACATATTATCTGAGATATGCTGTAGTGCAATATCTAGATAATTGCACACATTATCTCGCTCCCTCATTACGTTCAGCACATCCATCGGAAAATCAACGGGATATAAATAATGTAAACGTAACCATTTTACACCATCTATATCAGCTAACCGATTTGTCAATTCAGCTAATTTGTGTTTTTTGTAATTATCAAGACCATAATAAGATAAATCTTGTGCTATTAATTGAAATTCTTTTACGCCTTGCTTTACTAACCACCGTACCTCCTCTTCGATATCTTCTATTTTTCGACTTTGGTGTTTGCCGGTTATCAAAGGTATCGCACAATAAGAGCACGTGCGATTACATCCTTCTGATATCTTGATATATGAATAATGCATGGGCGTAGTGATGGTACGTTGCAAGCTACAATCGAACCGATACTCTTTGCCCAATTCTTTGAGTAAATCTGTATAATTAAATTTTCCGTAAAATTTATCTACTTCTGGAATCTCTATAGCCAATTCTTGTAAATAACGTTGTGAAAGACAACCCATTACGAATAATTTGTTTATTTGCCGTTTTTTTTTCTTTTCCGCAAAAGCCAGAATCATATCAATACTTTCTTCTTTGGCGTCTCCAATAAATCCACAAGTATTAATTACAACAATCTCTCCAGTTGGATTTTCAGCATCATGAGCTACCGTATAACCTGCCACTTTTAGTTGATACATTAATTTTTCTGTATCAACTAAATTTTTTGAACACCCTAAGGTAATAAGATCAATATGATTTTTTTTCATCGCAAATTATCCTAATAAAGATTGTACAAAAGCCGTTTTGTCAAACAATTGCAAGTCTTCCATTTTTTCACCCAATCCAATATATTTAACAGGTATCTTAAATTGATCAGAAATTCCTATAACAACTCCGCCTTTGGCTGTTCCGTCTAATTTTGTGATAGCCAAAGCAGTTATCTGTGTAGCTTTTGTAAATTGTTTTGCTTGCTCAAAAGCATTCTGTCCAGTAGAACCATCAAGCACTAACAATACCTCATGAGGTGCTGTTGGAATTACTTTTTGCATCACATTTTTAATTTTAGATAATTCGTGCATCAAATTCACTTTGTTATGCAAACGACCAGCAGTATCAATTATCACAACATCAGCATTATTTGCCTTAGCTGACGATATAGTATCAAAAGCAACAGAGGCGGGGTCTGCCCCCATTTTTTGCTTTATAACAGGCACATTTACCCGTTCTCCCCATATGCATAATTGCTCAACCGCAGCTGCTCTAAAAGTATCGGCAGCACCTAAGTAAACTGACTTACCTGCTTGCTTAAATTGATAAGCAAGTTTGCCTATTGTGGTGGTTTTACCTACACCATTTACTCCCACCACCATTATCACATATGGTTTACCTTCTTCATTCGTATCTTGTAAAAAATCAGTATTATTTTCTGCCAATAAATCAATAATTTCTTGTTTCAAAATACCATTTAATTCATCAGTATTCATATATTTATCGTCAGCCACCCTTTTTTCAATACGCTCAATTATACGTAATGTAGTTTCTACCCCCACATCAGATGCAAGCAAAGCTTCCTCTAAATTATCTAATACCTCGTCGTCAACCTTTGATTTACCAACAACAGCACGTGTAATTTTTGAGAAAACACTTTCTTTTGTTTTTGCTAAGCCTTTATCTAAGGTTTCTTTTTTATCTTTTGAAAAAAAACTAAATAAGCCCATATTATTTTGATAGTTATAAATGTACGAATTGCTGTGAAATAAAAATTGGATAGACAAAGATACAAAAAATATACCTATATATACAAAATAACCTCTCAAGCAAAAACTTAAGAGGTTATTGAAATATGGTTTAAATTAGCTTAATTGCCAAAAAAATCTTTCACTTTGTCATTTAAAACGATATCTTCTTCAAAGATATAAGCTCCTGTTTTGGGAGATTTTACCATTTTAATCACTTTTGCGTATGCACGTCCATCTGTTTTTTTAAGAGACGCAACCGTTTTCTTTGCCATGACTTATACTATTTATTTAATTTCTTTATGTACTGTAACTTTCTTCAAGATTGGATTATATTTTTTTAATTCTAATCTTTCAGTTGTATTTTTTCTGTTCTTAGTTGAAATGTAACGAGAAGTTCCGGGCATACCACTAGTTTTGTGCTCGGTGCATTCAAGAATAACTTGTATTCTATTTCCTTTTGCTTTTTTTGCCATTTTCGTATCTCCCTATATTTATTATAAATAACCTTTTTCAGCAGCTCTTTTAATTGCAGCATTTAAACCTAGCTTGTTTATTACACGAAGTCCGTTAGCTGAAATTTTAAGGCTAATCCACGCATCTTGTTCAACCCAATAAAACTTTTTTGTAAAAAGGTTAATATCGAATGTTCTTTTTGTTCTTCTCTTTGAGTGAGAAACATTGTTGCCAACCATGGCACTTTTTCCTGTAATTTGACAAATTTTTGACATCGCTGTATCCTTAATTGTTGTTTTTAAAAATAGAGTGCAAAGAAAATACTTTTTTTGCACATAACAAAAGAAACATTCAAGAATTTATCAACAAAAAGCCTGAATGATTCAATACTCAAGTCTTATAAGCGTGTTTTGTTCTTATAAGCGGGTGCAAATTTCGCATTTTTTATCTATATAACCAAATTTTTATGACATTTAAATAGATATACCAGACGTAAAAACAAGAAAAATTCAGTTGTAAAAATAAGATTTGATAAAAAAGTGTAACTTTGTATGCTAATTTATGCATTGATGAGGAATATTTTTTTTTACACACTTATTTTTTTCGTAATTTGTTGTACTGCGACGGGTTGCACAAAACAACAGAAACAAGACTCCCTAGATAGCACTACACCCATTCGTTCTGTTCCTATTTCCTATGCAACAAATTTTTCTATTGATCATTTTGAAACCTATACACGCGTAATTGTGTATAATCCTTGGCAACAGAACACCATCTTACAAACATATTATTTGGTAGAAAATATATCAACTACAACTCCTGACAATGGAATTAAAATACAAATTCCAATACATACCCTTGTTGTCAACTCGTGTAGTCATATTGAATTTATCTGTATGCTAAACGAACTTGAAAGCATTGTAGGAATTAGTTCTCCTGAACTTGTATTTAATCCTATTATTAGACAACGTGTAGCAAATGGTAAAATAGAAAATATGGGTGATGCGTTTGCGATGAACATAGAAAAAATTTTGATAAAAAAGCCTAATGCTATTATGGTAACTGGCTATAATCAGATGAGTGATTCACACCTACGATTAGAAACTACACATATTCCAATCATTGTAAATATTGAATGGATGGAAGCCTCCAGTTTAGGCAGGGCAGAGTGGATTAAATTTATAGCGGCATTTTACAAACAAGAAGAAATAGCAGACAGCCTCTTTCAACAAGTAGAAAAAAACTATAAAGAATTGTTAGCCCTGGCACAAACTGTACCTTCTAAGCCTAGCATAGCATCTGGCAATAGTTTTAAAGGTACATGGTATTTACCTGGGGGCAATAGTTTTATGGGTAAATTATATTATGATGCTGGAGGGGATTATGTGTTTGCAAAAGATTCGAGTTCGGGTAGTTTACCTTTGAGCTTTGAAGTGGCAATGAAAGATTTGCGACATTGTGATATATGGTTAGGGTCAAACGCAAACTCATTGCATGAATTAGTTCAAATGGATAGCAGGCTCATGCTATTTGATGCCTATAAAAACAAACAAGTATATAATTATAGCAAACGTACTACACCTAGTGGTGGAAATGATTATTGGGAATCAGCAATTGCACGTCCAGATATTTTATTAAAAGATTTAATAAAAGTTCTTCATCCTAATTTATTACCTGATTATGAATTATTTTATATAAACCGATTAGAATAAACACATTCATGCCACTTCGTACAACAATTATATTTTTGCTATTACTTATGATATTGGTATTTGTTTTTCTTATGGATATACTTTTGGGAAGTATTCAGATACCTATACAAAAAATATTTTCTGTAATCTTGACCAATCATCACGATGGATACAGCGAAATCATTTGGCAGTTTCGATTACCGAAAGCCCTGACGGCTACGTTAGTAGGGTCGTCTTTAGCTGTTTCTGGATTATTAATGCAAACTCTGTTTAAAAATCCTTTAGCAAGTCCCTATGTGTTGGGTATAAGCTCTGGAGCAAGTTTGGGAGTGGCTTTATTGATTATGGCTTCAGGTGCATCGTGGATACCAATTTTTATGGTAACGAGTGGTTGGGGGCAGATTTTTGCAGCTATAATAGGAGCTTTACTTATTTTAATGTTGGTACTGTTATTTTCAACACGCATCAACGATACCGTTTCATTATTAATTGTAGGGATGATGTTTGGTAGTATTACGGGTGCATTGGTAAATGTATTGCAAAGTATTACAAACCCAGATGCTCTAAAAATATTTGTGATTTGGACAATGGGCAGTTTAAGTGCTGTAAGTTGGGAGTATATGTATATTATGTTTCCAATGTTATTTGCTGGGCTTCTTATTTCTTTACTATTACCAAAACAATTAAACGCATTATTACTTGGAGAGAATTATGCAAAAAGTATTGGAGTTACTGTTTTTAGATTGCGGTTTATCATCATATTAGTTACCTGTTTACTGGCAGGAGCTGCAACCGCTTTTACTGGTCCTATAGCCTTTATAGGTGTGGCTGTACCACATATTATAAGAGGAATATTTAGAAGTTCTGACCACAGAATTATTTTACCTGGCAGTATATTGGGTGGAGCCATACTATTATTAATGTGCGATATCGTTTCTCAATTACCTGGGAGTGAATACACCTTACCAATAAACTCTGTAAGTGCTATTATTGGGGCTCCGATTATTATTTGGATAATTTTTAAAAATAAAAACTTATATTCTTAAACAATGGGTAATCAACAAATTGTTTTATCAGCAAATCAGCTATGTATTGGATATAAGCAACGAAAGCTACTTGACAATATACACATTGAATTACAAAAAGGAGAAGTAGTCTGTTTAATTGGTAAAAATGGGTGTGGTAAATCTACACTTATCCGCACATTATGTGGCTTACAACCTTCTCTATCTGGAAGTATCTGTATTAACAACCAATCTATTTATCAACTAAATCATCATCAAAAAGCTAAACTAATAAGTGTCGTATTAACCGATAAAGTACAAGCCGATTCACTAACTGTTTTTGAAATAGTTTCGTTGGGTAGATATCCCTATACAAACTGGATGGGAAGCATAACTGACGAAGACAAGAATAGTATCTCTGACGCCATCTCCCTCGTCCATTTAGAACACAAAACACACGAATTGTATGCTAAATTATCAGATGGAGAAAAACAAAGGGTAATGATTGCAAAAGCCTTAACCCAAGATACACCCGTTATTTTTTTAGATGAACCTACTGCCCACTTAGATTTACCAAATAGGATGGAAATTATGGCATTGCTACAAAAATTAGCTAAAAACACCGAAAAAGCTATTTTACTATCCACTCATGAATTAGATTTGGCATTGCAAACTGCAGACAGACTATGGCTAATGGATGAGCAACGAATTTTTGTGGGAACACCAGAAGATTTAGTGTTAAATGGAATTGTAGAACAAAACTTTCAATCGAATTTATTTCAATTCAATCGTAAACATGGCAATTTTTGTATGAAACACCAATCTATGACACACTTTGTAGAGGTTCATGGTGATACCTATTTGGTATATTGGACAATGCGTGCCCTAAATAGACATGGGATTGGACAACAAAAAAATGCACCTATTCAAGTATATGTAGAAAAAGACAAATGGATTATTTCAAAAGAAAAGGTTAAAAATGAGTTTTCGAGTATTGAAAATCTAGTAAACCATCTAAAACTTAAAAACAATTTGTACTTTTGTGTATAATAGAGTTACTATGACACCATTATATCCATTTAAATTCTCCCCCATTTTTCAAGAACGTATTTGGGGTGGTCAAAATCTAAAACATACTCTTGGTAAAGTTTTTGATAATCAATTTATTGGCGAAAGTTGGGAACTTTCTGGCTTGCCCAACAACCAGTCAGTTGTGGCAAATGGTATGTTAATTGGAAAAACATTAACAGAACTAATAGAAACATATAAACACGATTTGGTTGGCAATACCATCTATCAACGATTCGGGTCGTCATTCCCTTTGCTATTTAAATACTTAGATGCTTGCGATAATTTATCCGTACAAGTGCATCCCAGCAACGAAATAGCACAAAAAAAACACCAATGTGATGGAAAAACTGAAATGTGGTATGTAGTTTCTGCTTCTGATAATGCACAAATTATAGCAGGGGTAAAAGATAACATTGAACTAAAAGATATAAAACAAAGCATAGAAAAGAATACTATTGAAGATTTATTGCATTTTCATGATGCTAAACAAGGTGACGTATTTCATATTACAGAAGGCATTATCCATGCATTAGGCAAAGGTACAATTGTAGCAGAAATACAACAATCATCGGATATCACTTATCGGGTATATGACTACAACAGAAAAGATCAACATGGAAAATCAAGAGATTTACATATTAACGATGCTTTAGATTGTATTGTATTGAATGATGTCAACAAAACGCACGCCGATTTTTCAGAAACAGACATCCAACAAGAGCTAGTAAACTGTCCATTTTTTACAACTAATTTACTTTCAATAATTCAACCTACTTCATTCAACTATCAGGCTATTGATTCGTTTGTGGTATATATGAGTATTGAAGGCGATTATGTGGTAGAAACATCCTTTTCAAGTTTGGACGTAAAAAAAGGAGATACAATCCTCATACCATCATCGGTAAAAGATATCCGCATTATCCCTAAGGACGGAGGAAAAGCACTTATTTTAGAGACGTATATTCAATAAGCTCTTTTAACATAATTATCCCTGCATAGGAGGCTCTTTCGATCACACGTTCTCTGATTCCACCAAACGAAAAACAGTGGCTTTTTACTGTATGTCGATTGCATACTGCTACCCAAACGGTTCCAACTGGTTTATTCTCAGTACCGCCACTTGGACCAGCTATTCCTGATGTTGCAATAGCTACATCGCTCCCTGTTAATTGCATCACCCCTTTTGCCATTTGTTCTACAACCTGCTGACTTACAGCTCCATATTCTGTCAAACTGTGAGTAGAAACGGCTAAGACCTGTTCTTTTATTTCATTTGCATATGCAATAACTCCTCCTTTAAAATAAGCAGAACTACCTGATATTGATGTTACTAAACGGGCAATATTGCCCCCTGTACAACTTTCAGCAACAGAAAGTGTAAGATTATTATCTATAAGCCAATTGCTTAATAATTCCTCAAGAGGTTTGTCTTCTAATGCAATGATCGCTTTTCCCAGAATTGTTTTTAACAATTCAACTTGTTTTTGCATCTGAATGGAGAGTAACGTTGCATCTTCTGCAATGGCACTCATTCGTAATTTAACATGAGATATACTAGGAAGATAAGCTAGAGAGATTGAATTGGGCAAATTATTCTCCCAATCTGTAAGCGTATCCGCAAGTACTGATTCTGGATAGCCATACACTATTATATGTTGGTGAAGAATAGTTGGAAGTTGAAAAAAACGTTTCAATTTATCCATTACAGCATGTTCCATTGCCCATTTCATTTCATTTGGCACACCAGGCATGGATACAAGAATTTTTTTATTTTTCTCAAACCACATAATAGGAGCTGTACCAACTTTGTTACGAATAACAGTACATGATTGAGGAACAAAAGCTTGTTGTCGATTTAAACCATTCATCGCATTTGGGCGATAAGAAAGTAACTCTTGCACATCATCATACACATCTTGACTAAAAACGAGTTTAGTTTGAAAATATTCGCATAACACGGTTTTAGTAATATCATCTTTAGTTGGTCCCAATCCACCTGTTAAAAGAACAATATCTACCTGACTGAAAGAACGTTGAATAGCTTCAATAATGGCTTCTTTTTTATCAGAAACGGAATACATATGTTCGGTGGAGAATCCATTCTTCGCAAGCTCTTTAGCTATATATGCTGAATTTGTGTCGACTATCTGCCCTATCAACAACTCATCTCCAATGGTAATAATATCAACAGCTACTTTGTGTAACATTTTACTTTTGAGTTAATGCGTTAATACGTTGCAACAAAGTAGGATGCGAATAATGCACAAATACATATGCTGGATGTGGTTGTAAATTAGACAATGATTTTGCCGATAATTTTTTAAGAGCACTTATTAAATATTCAGACAAGCCAAATTGAGCAGCATAGGCATCTGCCTCGTATTCATTTTTGCGTGATAACATATTAACACCAAGACTCAATACAGTAGAAACCGGTGAATATAAAATACCAAAAGCAAGTAATCCCAAATGAAAAGAGGAAATAGTGCTACCTAAGGCTTGAGCTATTAATGGCGAACCCAAAAACCAGCCTAAAACAGCAAACATAACGAGCATATTGATAAGTGATAAAAATAACATTACTAAAGTATGTTTCTTTTTATAATGACCTATCTCGTGTGCTAACACTGCAACTATCTCATCAGCAGTTAATTCA
>RRZT012221300.1_pt1 | contig 38194 bp, 32 predicted proteins | sample 2165551 | NCBI WGS metagenome assembly RRZT01 (sample SAMN10456910, study PRJNA506462) | wastewater metagenome | biome: wastewater; feature: sludge; material: wastewater sludge; isolation source: wastewater sludge with Escherichia coli K12::gfp cells carrying plasmid... | place: USA: Moscow, Idaho...
TGCCACACGACGCGCGATTGTTGCGGGCAGCGCGTAGAGGACGATCACGCACGCGATCACCGCAACGATAAAGCCAGCAAATTCCACGACTCCAACCTAGGTTGAATCCGCGACATTTCCGGCGTGCCACTCCGCATGTTGCTGCCATTGGCATTTGGGTTTCACGCCTTTTGGGCCCCCGTCAGTGTTTGCCCCCTCGTCGGACCCTGTGTTCCACCAGGGAACCACCCGGCATCTGCCTCAGGTCTTCCTGATCAACTGCGAACCCGACATGGTCCGCCCACCGACCATTAATGTGCATGTAGCGTGGCTTGTACCCTTCTTCGCGGAGCTTGAGTTTCCGAGCCAGTCCCAGCGAAGGTTCGTTCTCAGGGCGAACATTGATCTCGATACGGTGCAGGTCGAGCTGACTCAAGACCATATCGATTGTGCTGGCAACCGCGAGGGACGTGATCCCTTTCCCCGCGTGGGCCTCCGCTATCCAGTAGCCAAGCACACCCAGGTGCATCGCCCCACGCTCCACGGCTCCGACGGAGATGAGACCCGCTATCTCCCCGTCAACCACAACCATCATTGAGAGTGCTTCACCACCTGCCTGCTTGCGGTCCATCAGCCGCGGAAACTCCTCCCAAGTTGGCACGGACGCGCTGCTGCCCGGTGGGACTGTTGCCTCCCATTCGCCCAGCCAACCCTTGTTGGCTCTTCTAACCCGCTCTATTTCCAAGTGTTCACGACCCGCTGCTGGACGCAGCACCACGGAAGACACACCGTGGTTTTCGTGCAACAGGTCGTCCAGGCGCTCGCCCTCGTACCGAATTTCAAGATCGCGAGCCGGTCGGCCCCACACTGCCCGCCGCGAACGGAAAAACCCCGACACGGCTCAGTCCAGGAGCATGCACGTCAGAAGCGTCCCCTCGGGAACACTTGTGGTTTCTTCCGGAATTACCGCAAGCGCGTTCGAGGACGCAAGCGCAGAAATCCACAGAGCCTTCGGATCCCCAAGGGCGTGCGCTTCATATCCGGAAGATGGAGATCCCTGGATGCGAACGCGCAAGAACTCCCTAATCCCCGCGGGGGACTGTAGGGCAAATGTGGCACGAGCCTTCACAGATGAACGGTTCAGTGTCTTCCATCCCTGCATCTTGCGAAGGGCTGGACGAACAAAAACCTCAAAACACACCTGCGCTGCTACGGGATCACCCGGGAGACAAAAGATTGGAGTTGCGGTGGTTTCATCGCCCTCAACGCTGACGGTGCCGACCCCCAGCATCGCTCCCGGCTGGCCGCTGACAGTGTCGAATCGTACAGTCCCGTGGGATCCCAACGTCTCCCTCACCGTATTACCTGAGCCGTGGGAAAGACCGCCGGTAGTGACAATCAAGTCGGCCCGCATCAGTTGGTCGTCGATCATTTGCCGCAGGGCAGCTCGGTCATCTCCAACCGCGACCGCATGGAAAGTCTCCGCACCCACCTCAGATGCTGAAGCAACTAGAGCTTGGCCGTTGATGTCGACAACACTTCCTTCACGGGGAGCTGAGCCGGGTTCAACCAGTTCGTCACCGACGGAGAGAATCACGACTCTCGGGCGTGGATGTACGAGGACGCGCGCGCGCCCAGCTGCCGCGATCGCCCCAATTTGCGGGGGTCCCAGCCTGGTCCTCTTCGGAACGACGACGCTACCCTGTTTGATGTCTTCACCCTGGAGACGGACGTTGTCACCCACATCCACGCCCACGTTGACTGACACCTGTGACTCTCCCTGGTCAGTATCTGTGAGTGCCACAACTGCATCGGCTCCGATGGGAAGTGGCGCCCCCGACGCGATTCGCACTGCAGTGTTTGGTGCCAGACCACCGGCATGCGCCTGCCCGGCACGGATCTCCCCCGTCACGGGTAGCTCCACGTGTGTGAGGGCGGTCGCCATAGCAACGTCGCCCGCACGAAGTGCATATCCGTCCCTGCTGGCAACGTTGCTTGCCGGGTAGTCCGCGATCGCCACAACGTCCTCGGCCAACACACACCCAACTGCATCCAGGAGGAGAAGATCTAGCGGAGCTTGCTGGTCAGCGTTACTTAGACAATCCTGGTAGATGTCTGCAACCGAGCGCATGGGAACCAACTTTCTTCCAAGACAGCTGTTTGCTCTAGCTTAAGCCACACTCCATTTAGCATGGAGACATGAGTGTGGCAGAGAGTAAGCAGATCTGGCGGCGGACCTACCTCGCATCGCGGGCTGCTAGGCGCGTTGCCCACTCTCGCCGACCCGTAACACTTCGGGACATTCGCACGATTCTCCAAGCAATCCCCAGGTCAGCAACGATCGCTGGCTACCTGCCTCTCTCATCTGAAGTTGATGTTTTGCCACTACTGCGGGAATGGGTCGAGGGCGGTGGCGCTGCTCTGGTTCCGACACCGGCAGCACTGGCCAGTGGCGGGCGCAGTTCACCGCAGTGGCAGCACCTGAGCTGTCAAGATGGCGGAGGCGGATGTGAGGAGCAGGCCCCTGAGCGCGCAAGTGGCACCGGGGATGAACCCCCACTGGGCGTCCTTTCGGAGGCGGCTCTAATACTGATTCCGGGCCTTATCTTCGGTCGTGACGGACGCCGCCTAGGAAGAGGTGCGGGGTGGTATGACCGCGCTCTTTCCCAGGCAACACAGGGAGCCATTTTGGTCGGTGTCTGCCATGCCGGAGAGCTCGTTGAAGCAATGCGCGTTCCTATTGAGGAGCACGATAGGCTGATGGATTTCGTCCTAACGCCGACTGAGCTGGTCATTTGTCGCCGCACAAACCTGTAGGGCACCTTTGGCATTTGCTCAACTTCCCGAAGCGTTCTCGACGGCCGCATAGTATCCCGCAGAGCAGCCAACGACTACCGGGGTTTCCACAGTGCAGCACTGGCGGCGATTTCCCCAGATGTTGTTCTCAGCTACAAAATGTTGCTGGGGATTTGGCACTGTTGACACATGGCGCCCTCACTCACTTCAAACAGACGTCTCATCCCGCGACGCAAACTGGTCACGGCGCAGCATCTGCTGCTCCTCTTGGCCGCACTGTCCATCGTCGTCTTCGCAGTATTTGCCCTGCGGCCACCAATCGAAGGCACCGCAGTTGTTGTCTCCAAGTCTGATTTGGCGGCAAATGAACCAGTAGTTCGATCACAGCTCAGGGTCCTGACACTTCCAGGGGAGGCAGTTCCTCTCGGAACCGTAGGGGATGTCGCCGCCGCCCTTGATCAAAGGCCACCTCAGTTCGTCCCGGCCGGAACCGTCCTCACGCAATCCCTACTGGGCATTGGCGACACCACGGCCAGGATCCCGCCCGGCTATGCGACAACCGTTCTGTCGTTGGATCCGGGTTCTGTCTTCATGGAGGCTGGTGACGTAGTGGAGGTATGGGGGACGGTGATGGATTGCGGCGTAGACCCGTGCCCAATTACTCGGTTAGCCGACGACGTGACTGTTCTTAGCATCTCTGAGCCACCCTCAAACTCCTTCTCTGGAGAGAACCCAACACTGGTTACTCTAAGCCTCAAAGCAAGCGATGTTGGACCTGTACTTCAGTCAGCAGCCAGCGGGAGCATACATTTCGTGCTGGGGTGACGTCCCGTCGCCCGCCCAAGTATCCGCTCGCGGGCTGCCAGACTGTTTGGAGTCGGTGGGCTGGGGCGGAGCCGGCGCACGGGACCGTGGCGTGGGCCTGCTACCAGTGAGGGGGAACGTTATCCCTCAGCCACCGATCTTCTGGAGATTCTCCCTCTGGAACCGCCTCATCACGCGCATCGATCATGTCTGAGCGTAGGGGGCTGACTGAGTCCTCCCCAACAATGACGGCATCTTCGACTCCCCCATTGTCAACTCTCGTCACATAGACAGCTCGTCGGACGCGCGCTTTGGTAGGCGTTCCTTCGTCCTCGCCTTGCTTCGCATCTTCACCCGCCACAGACATCATCACTGTCCAGAGGTACGCCGTATGACGTTGAGCAGGATCGCATGGGACTGGGAGCCCCTGCGCCTCAGGCCGATTGCCTCCCTCATCCCCTCAACCAACTCGCCCTCGTCCGCGTCCGCACTAGTTGCTCGAAGCCACGCTGCGACATCGTCAAGTTGGTCGTCACTGTAAGCAGAGAGGGGAAGTCCCTTGGTGATGTTGGGCGGGCTGAGGGTAATAGCGCCGTCCGGGACCGGGGAATCAACGTCGCCCGTTGCAACCGTCTCAAAAAGCGGTTCCGGGTCACCTTCCGGTGCACCCTTCGGCTCTGCTTGTACTTCTGGCGCCTCCAGCTGCAGGGCGTCTTCGGACTCACCCTGTGGCTCCGGGTCGCCTTCAGGCTCAAGGTGTGGCTCTGACTCACCTTCAGTCTGATCGTGAGGCGCGGGCTCGCCCTCCACGGCGACGTCTCCACTTAAGACGCCTTCAGGGGACGTCTCTGCCTGATTCTTCGATGCGCGCAGCTCCACGCCTTCGAGGGCGAGCGTCGCCGCGGACGCTGGCGTCACCGGCTTGCCAATCCGAACGTAATAGTCATCGACGGCGTCTAGGACCAGCTCCACAACATGCTGAGCTTCCCTTGTCGGATCGATGAATACCGACATTGACAGCTCCGTGCGAACCTTCCACCCCTGCCTTTCAAGCAGCTCTGGCCAGTACCTGTCGCGAACACGAAGCGATGGCTCACTCCGGTACGACGGGTCATCAGTAAGCACTGCAACCAGCCACTCCCCCGGCACCTCTGGGTGTCCAACGGCAAGCGGAATCCGGTTCGCGCCGGTACCCAGATTTGCTGCTACCGGAAGTCCCAGACGGTGAAGGCGGTCAGCCAAGTCAACCAACAGGTCATCCGGAACATGTTCCCCTGAGTCAACCTCAGCGGCCGCTTCGTCACGTCCCTCAGCTACCTCCAGCAAGTCAACCAGGGCCAATGCACCGCCGTGACGGAGCCGAGACCTGTCAATCTCTTGCGATTCCAAAGACGTAATGACTGTGAGATTCCCACCGCTTCCCTGCGCGATGGCTTCGATCACGTCCATGCCCTCCGGAGTGGAAAGCACCCCAAAATCATGGATGACTCGCCCGTGTGGCGTCTTCGCAAATCCCACTGAAAGTACCGTGTGATCAGGAGATAGCGCCGGCAGTTCGTGTGGCAGGACGATTAGCTTCTCCGGTTTGACGCTGAGCGCCTGCGGTTTCTCCGCCAATGCTCTGCGCAGTGAGACGCGGATGCGATCGGCATGCCTGTCGTTGAAGGCGACTACAGCAACGCTGGTCTCAGGTTCATCGATGAGGGATCTAATCAAGTAGTTGGCTGCCGCTTCCGCCTCACCCAAGGAGGACTCTATCGCCACCGTTGTCGGAGCTGGCATACCGGAGGCACCAACTTTTATGTGCTCTATACCCGCGGGCGGTCGCGGCGTGGGCACCGCGGTGATACTGGTGTCTGGCTTGTATTTGCGAACCAGGTCGGCAAAATGTCCGTTGACAGTAATGGGCTTACCTGGCAACTCCAACACGGTGAGGAACTCTGTTAGGCGAGTGACCCAGCTGCCATCTTCGATAGCGTCGCCCCGTGCGAATACCACGGCGTCGTCTGCCCGAGCCAACACCGGGGCGGTCTCCGCCAGAGAGAGGCTCGATGCTCCCACAACCAACACAACATCGACACTGTGACGTCGGCGGGTCAGAAGTGGAACCATAGAAGGTCCAGCACACACGATAGGGAGCAGATCCCAGGCAAGTGAGTACTGGTTGAAGAGGTTGGCTCCGGCAGCTCCCCCCGCAAGGGACGCCACCAGCTCTGTGTACTGCTCCGGATACAGTGCGAGGGCGTCACGGCGCCGTGCCTTAACCCTCTCAACCACCGACAGCCCCAAACTTGCCACTTGGGCCTCGTCAAGGACCCGCACATCGCTGACCAACCCCTGTAGCAGGTCGGGATCGAAGCCACCAAGCCTAGGTTCGGCTGCGAGCATGAGGCCCAAGACCGATGCCCACCAGGCCAGATCAAGCTCGAGACCTATCAGGTCTCCGTCGATACGCCTACGACGAAGGTCGTCGACCAGTTCACCCAACCCAAGGTCCTGCAGCTCGCCTAGAACCCTGAGTCTCTGCGGTACTAAACGTGCACCGTTAGCATCGTCTGCCAAGGCCTCGAGTGTCGGACACAGTTCATCCAGCGCCATCGACCCCAGGTCACCAAACGTCTGCTCTAGGTATGGGGCACACACCGCAAGTAAATCTTCCGTTGCCGCCAGAGTCTCTGCGCAGCTCTCTAGGCCCTCGGGGATGGTGGGCCATGGCTCATCATCCAGAGATGCGGACAACCACTGGTGGCGGCACTCCTGAACTTCAATCAGGGCCTGATTTAAGTCAGCAATGTGAACACCGGGACGCACCAGGTCGCGTGCCTGCTTGACGAGAAGCCGCCTCTTGGACCCTTTCAGCGTTATTCCCTTTTGTTTCCTCCACTCGGGCGTCGCCGTCGCGATGACGAGGTCGGCTGGAGATCTTTCGAAGGCTTCCGGGCGGAATGTGTCGAGAATCGTGCGTGCTCGCGCGATGAGCTCCAGCTGCATTTTCCAGCCATCCAAAGTGGTGGCAGTTCTGAGACCCGTTTGTCCCGCAACTCTCGCCATCTGCACTCGCAGTGCAGGTAGCGCTTCTCGCGCCAGAGTCTCAGTCGCGTCAACAACACTGTCAACCTGGGCCGCATCTTCCAATGGGATGTCATCCCAACCACTGGCCTCGCCAAGGTCGCTAAAGAGCCCCTGCCGGGAGGCATCCTCGAGGAGATCGCGGGCATGCGCAGCACCGTCCTCGGACAGAAGTCCAAGGGTCTCACTAGAGAGCCTGACACGCGTAGTCGGCCCATCGGGGTCGGACGTCAACTCAGTCAAAACCTGCAGCGCATCAAAAGGCGTCACGCCCCACTCTTCAAACTCGGCGTGCAACTGCTCTTCATAGGCAGTAAGTGCAGCGCGAGCACGCCGCAACCCCACCCGCATGGACTCTGTTTCCGCCTCATTCAGCCCCGGCGCAACATCACGCATCGCGGTATCAAGAAGCGTCGTGACGCCCTCGTCAAAACGATCCGGAAAGAAATTTGCCACAACCGATTCGATCCGCATCTCTTCAAAACGTGCGGCAAGAGCACCATAGGCGTCCTGATCATTTGCAACAACAAGAACCGATTTCCCATCACCAGCAAGAGCCGCGGCAGCGGAAACCGCACCCGCGATGAGGTCCGAGTCGTTCTCTGCCACCACCACATAGGATCCTCCGCCCGCAATCTGTTCGATTACGTCTTGGACCTGAGGGGATTGGTCCCCAACTCCAACCTCCTTCCAGGGGTCACGGTCGGCGGGATTTGCGGGTTGCGGCTGAGTAGCCGCCTCGATCTGAGCGGTGCGGTCGCCATTGAGAGCCACCAACAGAGGGGACTGCTCAAGAAACTCCACATCCGCCAGGTCTCTAAAAAGTGCCGCTGTGGGATGCGTGAGGATCGCCAGGGACATTTCGTCCCTGAGTCTAAAACTCTCGATGTTGCGCCCAACTTCGGCAATTTTGTCGAGGGCGCTAGCCGGCGAAAAACCCCCGGGCCCATGCAGCGCCTCAAACAGGAGGTCTCTGTCTATGTCAACCCCGGCTGCGGCTGCCTCACGCAGCAACCTGGACGAAACCTCAACTCCTGGCATTAGCTGCAGGGTCGCAGATCCGTCCTCGTCGCTGCCAACTACAACCTGCCTCATGAATACGGGGACGTGCGATGCCGGGCGCTGCCCACCCCAGGAAGCGCTGCCCACCACCAAGTGCATGACGATACCACCGTGGCGGGTCGCCATCTCTTCAGCAAACGCGCCCAGGCTGTTGACCTTTTCGGTTATATCCGCAAGCGCGGTGGGCTCGCGGACCAAACTGGATAGCCGCGTTGGCGTATCTGCATAGAGCGCCGCAAGACCTCCTGGGTGAAGACTCTTCAAAGGCACGGCCAGACTTGCGGCCGTAGCAGCATCCTGACGCGCGGAAGCGGCCAGTTGTGTGCGCAGAGCGGTCGCCATATCAAGAAGACTGGAGGAATCGCTAGTATCCTCTACTGGTTGCGAAACAGACGCATCCTCTTCTTCATCCCCACCTTGTTCATCCTCACCTCGCGGACTTGCAGCGGGAACTTCATCAGCATGAGGGGGCTCTTCGGGAACGCCCTCGGCCTCAATCTGGGCACCATTGGGCGCCGCACGTCGGGAGCTCTTACGCGAAAAAAATGAACGGGCCACAAAGCAACACTAGCGACTGTGCGCCTGCTCGCGCGATCGGCGTGCCGTACAGGGGGTCATTCTGGGACTCTCTTCCCTCGGGCACCCAAGATCGTGCACTATAGCGACAAGACCACTCAGAGTAGAGCGCAGAGACGAGGATCTTGAGATGACTGCAACCGGTGATACCTCCCAGAATATCTACCCACCCATCCCCGCCATTGTGGATGAAGCGTGGGTGAAGGACTGGCGCACAGTTGAGGCATCCGCAGGCCGCGACCCAATTGCCTACTGGGATGGGCGAGCAAAGGAGCTGACCTGGTCCCAGCCTTGGACCCAAGTGCTAGACGACAGTGAGGCACCCTTCTTCAAGTGGTTCGTCGGCGGACAAACCAACATCGTCACCAATGCGATTGATCGCCACCTCGATGGTCCACGTAAGAACAAGCTGGCACTGCTGTGGCAGTCCGAGGACGGGAAAGAAACCCGCACCTTCTCGTACTTCTCGCTCAACCGCGCTGTCACTCAGATGGCGAACGTTCTCAAGGCCCTCGGTGTCCACAAGGGCGACCGTGTCACCATCTACTTGCCTCGCATCCCCGAAGTCTTTTTTGCGATGCTCGCATGTGCGAAGATCGGTGCCGTTCACTCGGTGATTTTTGCGGGCTTCTCTGCCGACGCACTCACTGCCCGCATAGATGATTCAGAGTCGAAAGTTGTGATCACGGCCGACGGTTCGTGGATCAACGGTTCGGTGTTTCCTCTCAAGAGCATTGTCGATGAGGCCGTGCGGTTCTCCCCCACAGTGGAGAACGTCCTCGTCATCAAACGGACGGGTTCAGAGGTCGAAATGGACCCACTGCGGGACCACTGGTATCACGACCTCACAGCTCTACCGATCGCGCGGGGAGCCTGTGAAACAGTGCAGGTGGACGCCGAACACCCACTGTTTATCCTCTACACTTCCGGATCAACCGGGAAGCCGAAAGCGGTCCTCCACACCCACGGCGGCTACATGGTCGGCACCTATGCCACCCTGCACGACACTTTTGACATCCACGACGGGGACCGCTTCTGGTGTACGGCGGATGCCGGGTGGATTACCGGCCATTCCTACGTTGTCTACGGTCCCCTCCTCAACGGGGCGACCTCGTTCATGTTCGAGGGCGGACCATCGTATCCCCACCCCGACCGCTGGTGGTCACTGATCGAACACTATGGGATCACCACGTTCTACACGGCACCGACCGCCATCCGCTCCCTGATGCGTTTCGGGGATGCCTGGGTGAACCGCCACGACCTTTCAAGTCTGCGCATTCTGGGGACTGTCGGGGAGCCGATCAACCCCGAGGCCTGGCTGTGGTTCTACGATGTGGTCGGGCAGGGGCGCTGTCCCATCATGGACACCTGGTGGCAGACAGAGACGGGGATGTTCCAGATTGCTGGGGTTCCGGCGATGCCGCAGAAGCCGGGTTCAGCGGGGCGCCCCGTCTTCGGTCAGGAGGCGCAGATTGTGGACGAGGTCGGAAATCCCGTCGAAGATGGGGTCGAGGGTTTCCTCACTCTGCTCAACCCGTGGCCAGCCATGATGCGCACCCTCTACGGGGATGACCAACGCTATGTTGACGCATACTGGAGCGTCTACCCCGGGAAATACGCAACCGGGGACTCTGCCCGACGGGATGAGGACGGCTACTACTGGGTGATTGGACGAACCGACGACATTATCAAGGTGTCGGGGCATCGCCTTGGCACGGCCGAGGTCGAGTCGGCCATCACCTCACACTCTGCCGTAGCAGAGGCAGCGGCCATCGGCCTCCCCCATGAGATCAAAGGCAACGCAATCCACGTCTACGTTGTCCTCAACCCCGGTCGAGCGGAGGGTCGCGAAATGACGGAAGATCTGCGCTCCCATGTCGCCAAACACCTCTCACCTATCGCCAAGCCGGACGAAATTTCTTATGTCGATTCCTTACCGAAAACTCGATCTGGGAAGATAATGCGTCGAGTGTTGCGCGCCCGCGCCCTCGGCCAAGACGAGGGCGACCTGTCAACGCTTGAAGGCTAAGACATGTCGATTCCGCGCCGTGGTGGCAGGCTAAGCAGTTCCATCTCGCGTTTGCGGATACCGATTGTCAGTGTGAATGCCGCAACAAGTATGGCAGCGACCCAGGTGAGGACGAAGAACACGTGGTGGTCGACCACCTGGTTCCATCCCTGTTGGTCGAGACCCGCAACAACGTGGGCCCAACCATCCTGAGTGTCCAGACCCTGGGTGAGTGCCGTGGTGAACGGATCTTCACCACTCTTACCCGGCACCATGGTCTTTGAGTACTCAGTCGAGAGCGCCTTGGAAAGAGCACCGGGGGTGAGCCCCGCCAGTCCAAGCAGGGAGCTGGTGACTGCAAACATCAACGGCGGCAGGACAGACCTGATGTAGAGGTTCTTCTCTCGCGCTGAAATGCTCACAACTGAGACAACCTCGCCAATCAAGAACCCGTACACGGCCCCGGCCGTGGAGATATCCAAGAGGAGTGACGGGGACACCGTGTCAAGTAGGGCCATACCCAAGAGATGGAACTCCCCGGTTGACAGAGGAACGACCACAAGCGGGATCAACGCGCCCACAAATACACCTGCAGCAGCTCCGAACCCAGCCCAAGTGCCAAGGCTGATCGCGACTCTTGGAAGCGTGATGCCACCACCGTTTCCCCGCAATACCTGCATTAGGGAAGTCGCAGCGATAGTGAGGACGTATGCGGCCGTCCAACATGTTGCGATCAGGAGGGTATAGAACCCTACTGCGTGCGACAGAAAGTCGGATGTTTGATTACCGCGGACATTCATCAGAATCGATGCCGCCAACACCAGGGCGATGCCAGGCACAATGACGAGGACGGCACCCACGTTGACAATCTGGTTGATGTGCGACGCGTCCGACCGGTCAGTCGCACGCAAGTCTTTAGTATCAAGGGACTCCCAGTCGGGTAGGGCCACTCTTCCCGCAAATTTGAGGTGCACTGCGACAAGCCCCAGCCCGTCCCCAGAGCTCCGGTTGAGGACGAAAAGTGCAATCCAGAAGATCAGGCCAAGCAGAAGCAGTGCACCTGCAACCCAAACCATTGGCACCGGAACGTACGGGTCACTCCTGAGAGTTATCAGAACAAAGACACCCGCAATAATGAATGCTACGGTGCCAAGAACCGCCCAGGTACGGCGCTTGACCCTGACTTTTTCACGCAACGACACAGAGCCGCAGAGCAGGCTTAGCCCAAGCGCGATGGCAGAGAGGCTAAGGAGAATACTGTTCATGCCTTCACCCTAAACGGTTGGGTACTCCGGCGGTGCCCCACCGTTTTCTATGAGGCTGGAAACTCTGCGCGTGCAATCATCCCGCCACCGTGGCGAGGCGCCAGGCGCAGCACACCGAGATGTGCTCGGGTTATCTTCTCGACGATCGAGAGCCCGAGCCCATTTCCTGGCTGATCGTCAAGTCGTGTCCGACCCGCAGCTTTCAAGAATGGCTCCGTGAGTCTTGAGAGCTTGACCGCAGCCATCTCAGCCCCGGTGTTCTCAATGACCACGATCGCTCGAGTTCGCTCCCGCAAGGTGCTCACTCGAACCTGGCCCCCCTGCGGCAGGTTGTGCACGATCGCGTTGTGGACGAGGTTCGTGATCATCTGAAGGAGCAGAGGCGACGAGCCCAACACATCGACAGATGACCCGTCGATTGTCAGGACCACACCGTGCTGCTCGGCAAGCGGGAGCAACGTCTCAACTGCCTCATCGGCGAGGAGTGATAAGTCGACGATCTCCGGCTCGGCAATGGTATTCCCAGCACGGCTTAGCAACAGGAGTGCCTCCGTGAGAGCGATGGCACGATCGTTCGTGTCTTTCAGACGCGCCAGGTCGGCGACAGGGTCCCTTCGCGGATCCTTTTGCGCCACATCGATGATGGTGCGCGTGATCGCAAGTGGTGTACGCAGCTCATGCGATGCATTCGCGGCAAAACGCTGCTGCTCGGAAACGTGCAATTCGAGCTTCGCAAGCATCCCATCGAAGGCATCCGCCAGTTCGCCAAACTCGTCCTTCCGGTCATCCATTTGGATCCGGTGAGAGAGGACACCCGTACCGGCGACGCGTGTCGCCTCTGTGATTCGTGTAAGCGGTGACAACATCCTGCCTGCGAGCAACCACCCGCCCAGGACTCCTCCGACCAGAAGTGCGATGAGAGCGATGAGGGTCGGTGGGAGGAAGGCTCTCAGCAGGTCAGAACGATTGGGAACAAAGGTCGAGGTGGTGGCGATTGCCGTATTGGGAACGTATCGCAGCAGGAATACCCAGACGACGGCGAGGAGGAGCGTGCCCGCTGCCATAAGGAATGCCGCGTAACTCAGCGCAAGCTTCCAACGCACACTCATGCCTCCACGCCTATTTCTCTGCACTGGCCGGGCCCTCTATCCGGTAGCCGGCACCTGGTACCGTGCCGATGAGCCAGGGCTCTCCAAGTCGCTTACGCAGACCGGAGACGGTGATTCGTACCGCATTGGTGAATGGGTCCGCGTTCTCATCCCATGCTCGTTCGAGCAAGTCCTCAGCACTCACCACGCCTCCCTCAGCCGACATGAGCACCTCGAGCACGGCGAACTGCTTCCGGGTCAGGGCAACATATCGGCCCTCCCGATACACCTCACGCCTAAACGGGTCTAATTTGAGACCAGACAGCTCATACACGGGAGGGCGCCGCGAAGCCCGTCGACGATCAAGCGCTCGGATCCGGAGAACGAGCTCTTGAAAATCGAATGGTTTCGTCAGGTAGTCGTCAGCTCCCAGTTGAAAGCCCGAGGTCTTGTCGTCGATCCGGTCGGCTGCCGTGAGCATCAGGATCGGCAGGCCGCTTCCCGACTGCACAATTCTCTTGGCCACCTCATCCCCTGAGAGCCGGGGCAGATCTCGATCGAGAACGACAATGTCGTACTCGTTCAGGTCGAGCAGATAGAGCGCGGTCTCGCCATCTAACGCAATGTCGGCAGCAATCGCCTCAAGCCGTAATCCGTCACGAATGGCCTCAGCCAGAAGAGGTTCGTCCTCAACGATCAGTACCCGCATACTTCCAAGGCTACGCGTGGTGGCATATTGCGAACGTATCGAAAAGCGCATACGGACTGGCAACACTCCCTCACATGTACTGAATGCATGAATGCTCAATACAGGATTTCGACCAAGAACAGACTCTTCCGCTTCACTGCCGGGTGTGCGACCCTCTCGCTCGCCGCAATCGTCCTCGTATCATGCCAAGCCCCCCAGGCGACATTTGGCAGTCTTGTGGGGTCCACGGTGCAGACACGTGAAGTTGACGATCGGGAGATGGGCGTCCTCCCTACCCACGCAACAGTGTTCGATGAGAGCCTCCCCGGTATCAGCGGGCTTTCTCCCGACCTACGGAATGCCCTAGAACAGGCGACACGCGCAGCACGTGAGGAGGGAGTGGAAATCTTCATCAACAGTGGGTGGCGGGCTCCCGCGCTCCAGGAACAGCTGTTGACAGAAGCAGTCTCGGATTACGGGTCACTCGAAGAAGCCGCCCGCTGGGTTGCCACCCCGGAAACGTCTGCGCATGTCTCCGGTGACGCGGTGGACATCGGAGACCTAGATGCCTACCTCTGGTTCCAAGACCGAAGCTCTGGCTTTGGACTCTGCCAGATCTACGCGAACGAACCATGGCACTACGAGTACCGGCCGGACTCTCTTTCCGAAGGCTGCCCGCAACCGTACCTCGACCCCACTCACGACCCGAACCTGCAGAACTGACCCAAGATCCAGCGTTCAGAGGGGAACGCTGTACGTTGAGAATCAGCGGCCCTATGAAGTGCCCCCGAGACGATTCGAACGTCCGACACCCACTTTAGGAGAGTGGTGCTCTATCCCCTGAGCTACGAGGGCGCGTCCGGTTTCCCGGAAAGCACTGTCCAGCTTAACATCCGGACGCACCGACACAAACCACCGCTGTCATTTATATGAGGTGGCTAGCGCCTCTGCCACGACTGGGAGGGATTGGGCTCACGGTCACGCTGACGCGATGGGACCGTCATTACGGGGCAGGTTGAATGATGAAGGACGGTCTGTGATGTAGATCCGAGAAGCATGCCTGCGAACCCGCCCCGCCCTCGAGTTCCGACCACTACCAGGTCCACTGCGGTTGAAAATTCGGTGAGAAGGGCTGCCGCACTGCCGTCGAGTGCGTGCCGAGCAACTCGAATGGTGCGGTCGCCAACTGCCTCTGCGATAGCACGATCCATGCTGGTTGTGATGTCATCAAGCAGTGTTTGCCGGTCCATTGCGGGGGGCACCCACCCCATCATTCCCCCACCAGTGGCGATGGGGACCGCCGCAACCACTGTCAGTTCTGCGTTCCAAATCACGGCCTCATCAACGGCCTTCTTGAGCGCCATTGAGGCTGTGTCAGAACCATCCGTACCAACAACAATCCGGCGGATCGGAACGAAGGGAGCTCCGGAACGGTGAGGGGGCACCACCACCACCGGGCATCTGGCGTGTGCTGGCACTGACGACGACACAGAGCCAAGCAGACGATCTGCGAACCCACCGCCACCTCGCGAACCCAAGACAATAAGATCCGCATGGTGGGACAGCTCTACTAGGACACTCGACGGGTCACCCACCTCAACCTGGGTGGTCACTGAGACATCAAGATCCCTGATCGACGCCGCAGCATCCTCAATAACTCGTTCCGCACCGATGCGGAGTGCATTGTCATCTAATACTGCCAATCCACCGTCGAGGGCGGCTGCGCTGTAAGAGGCAATTGCGTAAGCACAAACAATTCGCAATCGGGCTCCCGAGGCCGAAGCACGAGCACCGGCCCACTTGACCGCATCAAGCGCTTCGTCTGAACCATCGACACCAACCACTAACTCTTGGATGTGTCCCATTATCGTTTCGCCCCCAAAACTCTCGCCTCTGGTGTCACTGCGCACCATCTATTTCATTGTGCCTCAAGTGTCTCGCGTCACAAAGTCGAATCGGGAGAAAACCTGCATTCGCGGCGCGTCACACCGGCACACACCACTAGGGCCCGGGGGGCGCACCAGTTAACGAAAAACGTGCCAGACAAAGTCCGGCACGGTCTTCTGAAGTCTGCGACTAAACGCGTGAGAAGTAGTAGGAACCGTAAAGGGAACTAACCTTCACACCGGTTGCAGGTGTTGATGCATGAACGATCATGCCGTCGCCAATGTAGATCGCAATGTGGCTTTCACCCCACACGACCAAGTCACCCGGCTGTGCTTCTGAAGCAGGAATCTGCGTTCCTGCACGACCCTGCTCACCAGACGTGCGAGGGAGACCAATACCGTGCTGCGCAAAAACGTACTGCACGAAACCGGAGCAATCAAAGCCGCTCGGACTGCTACCACCATAAACGTAGGGGTAGCCAACGTACTGCAGTGCGGTCTCTACCACGCTGCCAGCGCGAGCAGGCGGGACAACGCTAGAGGATTCAGCACTGGCAGCTGAACGATCGTAATCACGACTGGCGGTCTCCGTCGCAACTTCTTCAACCACTTCTTCAACAGCTGGCTCAGCCGCGGTTGCCGCGACCTCATCGCCGGGTTCCCACGCGATATCCAAAGAAACAAGCGTCGCAGAATCAACGGCAGACAGGTTGGAGACGAAATCGTCTGAGGGCTGAGAAGGGACAGCCGAAGGAAGTGTTCCAGCAAATGCTGAACCAGCAATTGTTGCGGTAACCGCAACCCCAGTTGCGGAAGCAACGGCAATGCGCTTCGTGGTGAAGCCGCTGGATGTAAGTGTGTCAGTAAGGCTGCTGAGCGGTGTAGTTGTCTTTGAGACACTGCGGTGACGCGGTGCACTGTAGTTAACTGTCAATCCATCTCTCCCGTTTAAGCCTGTGAGGTTAGCTGTCGGGTTAGGAACGGTCGTCCCGCCCTCCGAAGAGGACCTCACCCCAAGATCATTAGATCAGTGGTGGTTCCCCCACTCTGCGTCTTGTCCTATCAACACCCAAAGCGACGCAGACTAGGCTGCAATGGGTGCGGGATTCCCGAAAGTCCGAGGTTCCTCTATGAAGATTAGGCCAACAAACACCGAATGTCACGCTAACGTAACGAAATCTAACTCACAGAAGTGGGTTTGCGTCCGCTAGAACAAACAGATGTGGGGCTAAAGCCTTAGGAACGCGTAGTGAGCCCACTTCAAACCGGCGCTCCTCATCCGTTTCGGGCACTTTTGAAACGATTACGTCGCCGCCTCGAAGAACGATGGTGACCCGAGTACCGGGGAGAATGCCAACTTCAGCTAACTCTTCAAGCAAGCCCACCTCTGCTTGGATTGGCTCACCAATGCGAGAGATCGTCACTTCGGTCGGCTCAGTCGATCTTGCGGCGACATCCTCAACTCTCTCTTCACCTCGCACGGGTCGACCGAGGCCTGGAACTGGGTTGCCATAGGGGTCCGTAGTTGGGTCACCCAGGAGAGGCGGAAGGTAGGCTTCCACAGCCGCGGACATGACGTGTTCCCAACGGCACGCCTCCTCGTGAGCCGTAGCCCAATCCATCCCTATGATGTCCACCAGCAGCCGCTCCGCGAGTCTGTGCTTGCGCATAACGTCACGCGCAAGAGAACGTCCCGTCGGCGTCAGGTCGAGGTGGCGATCTTCTCGGACCGTCACTAAACCATCGCGCTCCATACGTGCAACTGTCTGCGAAACTGTTGGACCGGAATGGCCTAAGCGTTCAACGATACGTGCCCGCAGTGGCACGACTCCATCTTCTTCCAGTTCGAAAATGGTCTTCAGGTACATCTCTGTTGTATCAATCAAGTCAGCCGACACCGTCATCCCCCAAACTGTTGCGAAGCTTCACCTGTTACGATACCTGCCGTCCGCGCTATGTCGTTGCCAAGCCAAGAAGTCGCCGATTAACTAACCTAGGACGCATGACGATTCTGACCCCACCACCATCCCACCTCTTACCATCCGATGGCAGGTTTGGCGTGGGACCATCCCGAATCCGTCCCGCTCAAATGGATGCACTTGCCGACGCGAGCGAACTGGGAACATCCCACCGCCAGTCTCCCGTGAAGTCGCGGGTAGCCTCCATCCGAGAAGGCCTTCGAGAGCTGTTTTCGCTACCTCCTTCTTACGAAATCGCCCTCGGAAATGGTGGCGCGACCGCGTTCTGGGCCATCGCTACCTCCTGCCTTGTGGAGACGAGGGCGAAGGCTGCCGTGTTCGGAGAGTTTGGGGCTAAGTTTGCTGACGATATCTCTGCAGCGCCGTGGGCCAGTGTCGATGTGGTCAAAGCACCCCCGGGTGAGCTCGCCACAGTTGAAGACAATGCCGCCACTGCTGATGCGTACGCGTATACCCAGAATGAAACCTCAACCGGCGTGGTGTCTCCCCTCTACCGCGGCGCCCCGTCGCCCGCGTTAACGCTGGTAGATGCGACCTCGATCGCGGGTGCCTCCGTTGTTGACTGGGACCTGGTCGATGCCTACTACTTTTCGCCACAAAAGTGTTTCGGGTCCGAGGGCGGCTTGTGGATTTCAGTCCTCTCCCCCGACGCGCTAGAGCGGGCACAGCGGCTCGTGGCAGACACAAACCGCTTCGTGCCAGCAATCCTGAACCTCGACGAGGCCGTCAAGGCGTCACGTGTGGACCAGACGCTCAACACGCCAGCCATCGCAACACTCATCCTCTTCGACGAGCAAATCAAGTGGATGCTTGACAATGGGGGTTTATCTGCCATGGAGAAGCGGGCCCGCGCCGGCGCCAACCTGATCCACGAGTGGGCAGAAACGCGCCCATTCGCATCCCTGTTTGTCGCAGACCCGGCGTTGCGCTCACCCGTGACAACCACGGTTGATCTTGCCCCGGAAATTGATGTCTACGACCTCGCGCGAACTCTTCGAGACGTCGGCATCGTCGATATTGAGGGTTACCGAAAGCTTGGGCGCAACCAACTGCGCATCGCGTCATTTCCGTCAGTGGAAACGTCCGACATCGGTTCGCTCCTAGCCTGTGTGGACTGGATGGTCGACCAGGCTACCTCTCAACTTAGTCTTTGAGTTCTTCCTCTTCGGTTTCTTCCTGAACCTGCTGGGCGAGGTCGACGTCGGCCTCGGTCTTAGGCAGTGTCACCGGCCCAGTGTCAGCTCCGGCCGCAGCAAGTACCGCATCACCTTCTGAGGCGACCGCAAGTTTCGCATTCGGGGCCCCGGGAATCACCAGGTGAGGGGTATGTCGACCGTCCCATTCCAGGCGGATCTTCCACACCAGGAAACCCCACAGCGCCGCGAAAACAGCCGTGACAATTGAAACGATTGAACCAATCCCCATTGCCCAGCGAGCGCCCCATTCCTCACCAATCCATCCAACAATAGGGGCTCCAATGGGCGTGGTTCCTAGGAAGATCATGGAATAGAGAGCCATGACTCGTCCGCGGAACTTGGGTTCTGTCGAAATCTGCACCGCGGCGTTCGCCGAGGCGATCAGTGTCATTGATAGTGCACCGGTTGGGATAGCAATCACCAGGAACCACATGTAGCTCGGAGCCAGCGCCAAGAAGCCAAGGAAGGTGCCAAACAGGAGGCCCGCGCCCACGATGAGACGCAGCCGCGGGTTGTTATTGCGCGCAATAACCAGAGAACCAGATACAGCTCCGATGGCAAGGAACGTGCTCATAAGACCGTAGCCACCTGCCGGCAGGTTATAGACCTGCGTCGCCATCAGTGCCGAAGTGATTTGGAAGTTCAAGCCGAAGCAAGAGATCATCCCCATCACCACCAAAATGAGAATGATGTCCTTACGTCCTCGGACGTAGTTGATCCCTTCCCGCAACTGGCCTTTTTCGCGTGGGATCTTGGGGGGCGTTGACAACTCATCTTTGCGCATCAGCGCCAAGGTGAAGACGGGCACCAAGAACAATCCCGCGTTGATCACGAACACCCAACCCGGACCAACCCAGTCGATGACGACGCCGGAAATAGCCGGACCGATTAGTCGCGCAGAGTTGAAAGCAGTCGAGTTGAGAGCGACCGCGTTCGGGAGCATGCGGGCTGGGACCAGCTCGGAAACAAATGCCTGCCGCACCGGGTTGTCAAAGGCTCCCGCTGTCCCACCGACAAACGCAAGGATGTATACCATCCACAGCTCAGCGGAACCGGATAGCACTAGGATGCCCAAGACCAAGCCACTCAGGGCGGTGAGCGTCTGAGTAATCTGCAGGAGGTGGCGGCGGTCAAGCCTGTCAGCAACCACTCCCGCCCACGCAGAGAACAGTAGGATCGGGGCAAACTGCAGGGCCGTGACGATGCCTAGTTCGAGGCCGCCCCCCTCCGTGAGCACGGTCAGTACCAGCCAGTCCTGAGCTACACGCTGCATCCACTGGGCGGATGAAGCAAAAATGTTGCCCGTAAACCACAGCTTGTAGTTGTAGAAGCCGAGGGACTGAAAGGTCTTACTCACGAAGAGTGGCGCCTCCTCTAAAAGTTGGGAACTAACCGCCGATCGCGGTCTGAATTGGCCCCAGTGCAAAGTAGAGCAAGAACATTGCGGAGACAATCCACATGAGAGCGTGCACGGACTTTGCTTTGCCTCGGGCTACTTGAATAACTGTATAGAAGATGAAGCCCGCTCCGATACCCGCTGTGATGGAGTAGGCGAATGGCATCAGCGCAATCGTCAAGAATGCTGGAATTGCGTACTCAACATCTGTCCAATCGATGTCCGTGACTTGAGACATCATCAAGAAGCCGACAAACACCAGTGCGGTCGAGGCAGCCTCTGCGGGAACCAGGGCGGCAAGCGGCGCAAAGAACATCGCGACCAGGAACAGGGAACCCGTAACGACGGAAGCCAGCCCCGTCCGAGCACCTTCGCCAACACCCGCAGTTGACTCAACGTAAGCGGTATTTGAAGAAACGCCGCCCAGACCGCCGAAGATCGCACCCAGTGAATCAACAACCAGGATGGAACGGGACTTCAGCGGGATTCCGTCCTCGTCCAAAAGGTCCCCTTCCGAGCCAACAGCAACCATTGTGCCCATGGTGTCGAAGAAGTCGGCCAGCATGAGGGAGAAGATCAGGAGGATTACGGGGAGAATGCCGAGCTTTGTAAATGCGCCGAAGAAGTCGATCTGGAAGATGGTCGCGAACGACGGCATCTGGATTGGTGAGCCCTGGAGCTGCGGGACAGTTGACTGCCAGCCGCCAGCGACCTCGTCGCTTACAACCGGCACCTTGGCGACTGCCTGGACAATGAACGCCACTACCGTTGCGAACGTGATTCCCAGGAGAATCGCACCCTTCACCTTGCGCGCGTGGAGAATCACGATCGTGATCAACCCAATGACGAAGATCAGTGCGGGCCACCCGGAGAGGGATCCGCCGACGCCAAGCTGGACCGGCGTGCCACCGGGGCGCACAATACCGGCATTGATCAGGCCAACAAACGCAATGAAAAGCCCGATGCCAACGGAGATTGCGCTGCGCATCTGCCGGGGAACCGCGCGGAAGACTGCCTCACGGAAGCCGGTAAGAACGAGGATGAGGATGAGCACGCCCTCCCAGAAGACCAGTCCCATCGACTCCTGGTAGGTCAGGCCCAAACCAAGCCCGAGGTTGAAAGCGACGAGGGCGTTGAGCCCCATTCCGGCAGCCATCGCGAGGGGGAAGTTGGCGAAGATGCCCATGAGGATGGAGAGGATGCCGGCGACCAGGGCCGTGCCCGTGGCGATCGCGGCAATCGTAATATCTGTTCCCTCAGTGTTCGCCGAGAGGATTGCGGGGTTAAGGATCAGGATGTAAGCCATCGTGATAAAGGTGACCAAGCCACCTCGTACCTCACGACTTACAGTTGAGCCTCGCTGTGACAGTTGGAAGAAGTTGTTGAGGAATCCGGATTGATCGTCTGGTGTTTTCTGTGCCTGCTTCTGCTGGTTGCCAGCTACCTTTGTGTTCACTCTCCACAGTGTGACCCCGATTTTTGCGCCATCTCGCACCGCATCCGCCATTCGGGCGGCGACGAACAACCTGGTAAAATGGAGGAACACATTTTCTCAGGCGTCATGAGGCTCGCTTGAAAACTCCAGGTAGTAAGTTGCTGTAAATCCGCAGAGTTACGCCGAAAATTCTCCGATTTCAACATCATCGTCATTGATCCGTGATGTCACCAGTGGCCATTGTGAGCGCTGCTGAGGCTGGTCTGTTTCGGAGTGCGCGCCGCATGAGTGGTCGAAACTCACAACCCGACCATCATCTGGTGACCACTCGTTCCCACACACGCCAAAGAGGGTGCCCATAGTTCCCTGCATCTTTAACAGGAATCCACACGAAGCACACATAGCGTCCGGCTTAACTCCGGCAACAGCCCCCTGAGGCGAGTCGTACCAACGGTCCGCGGCCAAATCCAAGCCGTGCTGCGAGAGAACACGTTTGCGCCCGTGCCCCATCTCATTCAAACCAGCCAACTCAATTTCGTCAGAGTCAACCTCTTCGAACCCATTCTGCAGGCGCCCGTCATTTGCGTCGTACGGCAGCACATCCGTTCTGGATACGTCACCGGGTTGCAAACGGTCTCGCCACGGGATCCACGGGGGAGCCAGCGCCACATCTGGCCCGGGGGCCAAATCAATCTCGCAAACCGTTGCCTTTTTTGACCGAGGTGCACGTCCAAGCGTAACTTCCCAGAACCATCCCGGGTACCCGGCCTCGAGGCATACGAATCGGTGAGTTGCCAAGCGATCACCGACCATACGCACACCAGCGTGGTCCCCCAGCGAGGACTCACGAGCGACAGACAGAGCCGCCTCCCTCGCAACAGACACCGAGTCCATTAGAACCGTGTCCTTACGAAATGCCCTGTTGCGCTTGGCCCTGGCCGCCATGTCCACTACCGCCGGATCTTGCGTCCCTGTCTCTGCATCCTCAACCACTTGCTCGGTCAAGAGACTCTGGGCTTCGGAACCCCTGTCGTCACTGTCATTCGGTGTGGAATCAGGCATCGAAATCCTCCGCAACGACTTTAAGAACCTTGGCGATCTGATGGGAATTCGCAGGGTAACGCCCTCGACGTAATGAATCTGATGACCCATCAAGAAGCTTAATGAGATCCTCAACGACTGGGACCATGTCTTGCGGCTTGCGACGCTGGGCGCGAAGAAGTGATGGTTGCTCAAGAATCTTCACAGAGATTGCCTGGGGACCTCTTCGGCCGTCTGCAACACCGTACTCAACACGCGTTCCGGGCTTCGGTGCAGGGTATCCATCGGGCAGAACCGAAGAATGGAGGTAGACGCGCGCTCCATCGTCACCCGAAATGAAACCAAACTGGCGTTCCGCGTCATAAAATTTAACTTTGCCGGTAGGCACTGCTCTCACCCACATCTCCACTCACAACCGCAGCGAAATGCTGGGTTCTTCTATTCTACTTGGTCACGGCCACAGTTTTGAGAGTGTCGGCTGACCGCATAACAACCAGGGTATCCGGCTGCGAGGACGGTGTAGGCGATGTCAAGCACACTCGGTAGTATTGAGTGATCGGGCTTACAGAAGACACATATTTCCTCAGGGCCCCACCAACTTCGGATAGGCAGGCGAACCAAGTGCAGATGCTCAGACCAAGCACCACCCTCCCCAAAGCACGCCACAAATGGATGGTTTTGCTGGCCCTCATTGTCGCAGCCCTCATCGCCGCAGTGCCTCTGGTTGCAACCGCATCCACCCCACACCCGGCAACTGGCCCACTACCGTCATCCGAGCCAGTCCCCCTCACCGAACCTGTCACCGACCCGACGGGCTTCCTCACAACAAGCGAAGCTGGCAGCATCCGCAACGAAATCTCTCTAACTGCAGGTCGAGGCATAGATACCTTTGTCGTCCTCGTCCCAGACTTTTCTGGCTACGATCCAACTGACTGGTGCTCCCAAGCGGGAAACCTCTCGCAGTTGCCAGAGAACTCCGTGGTATTCGCACTGGCGTTCGAGGAGCGCGACTCGTCTTGGTGCACCAACATCTCTGAGGATTCCAGCCTGATCAGCGACCGTGCTATTGACCGCGCCTGGGACGACGCATTGGCGATTGCGGCAGAGGCCGACCCAATGGATGGTGAGCACGCTGCGCAGGCTTCCGCAGCCTTCGTTGCGAGCATTGGCAGCGCAATTGGTTCTGGCTCTTCGGGAGGTTCAGGCTCCGCAGGTGGTTCGTTTGCGGGAGTCATCTTCTTCGTTGCCGTTGCGGCAATCATCCTGGCCGTAGTCGTGGTGCTCGCAAAGTCGAGCAAGAAGAAGGCGAAGCTCGGTGCTGCTGGTAAGTCTCTCCCCACCAACCCGCAGGAACAACAGCACCAGGTGGACCTAGCCCAGCAGCAGCTACTGGCTTCAGATGAGGCGCTACGCGCTGCCGCGGACGAAGTGCAGTTTGCGCGCGCTCAATTGGGCTACACCCAAGCGGACAAACTTGACGGTGCTGTGCAGACCGCGCAGAAGGCAATAAGCCAGTCCTTCCAACTGCTTCCCTCTCTCCAAGATGCACCAAACCTGGCACAGAAGTCCCAGATCGCCGGTCAGATTCTAGCCACCATTGCTCAGGTGATGCCCCCCGTTCACGAGGCGCAAGAAGAATTGAAGGCATCCCGCGATCGGCAGACAAATGCTGAGTCCAGGCTTGCTGAACTGCGCGCCAGACTTCAGGAAGCGGGCGTGCAGGCTGAAGTTTCAGAGCAGAAACTCAATGATCTTCGCCTTCGCTTCACCGCGACGCAGTTGCAGTCACTGGAAGCGCAACCAAAGCAGGCCGCCGCTTTCATTCAAGCTGCCCTTCAGAACTGTAACGAAGCCCAGCAGCAAATGGACACAAACCGGGCCGGTGCGGTGGATGCCCTCGATCGCGCCACTTCCCAGCTCCAGTCCGCGCTCGCTGCCATAAGCTCGGTTAATGGTGCAGAGAAGGTTATCTCTGAGTCGAACCAGGTGCTCGGTAGCGCGATAGCCTCGATCACATCGGACCTGGATGATGTCACTAGGCTTGCCGCTAACCAGGCAAACTTTTCTCCGCTTGTCGATGATGCACAGAACGCGATCCGAGCTGGGCAGGCAGCGCGAAATGGAATGGGAGACCCCGTAGCAGCACTTCAGCAACTGCGAAGCGCCGAGGATGCGCTTGATGCGGCACTCGCATCGTTGCGTTCTGAACACGACCAGAGACAGCGGAACACCGCCCTCGCCGCTGAGAGAATCACCGCGGCGCAGGCCATGGTTTCACAAGCTGAATCCACACTTGCCGCAAACCGAAGCTCAGGGGATTTGCAGGCCCGGTCAGCCGTATCTAATGCGCAAGCACAGTTGGCACAGGCCCGGGCTCTGCAACAAAGTGATCCAGCGGCGTCAATAAGCGCTTCAAACGCTGCACTCGCCTCCGCTCAGAATGCGCTTTCCTCCCTGCAGTACAGCCAACGCCAGCCTGTGAACCACCGCTCCTCCGGCAACAATTCCCTCCTGTGGGGAATGATTCTAGGTTCCAGCATGAGTAACAATTCCAGGAACAACAGGGGTTCTTGGGGATCACCTGGATACTCCAACCAAAGGGGCCGCAGCGGCGGAAGCTTCGGCGGTGGACGGAGCAGCGGTGGGTTCGGAGGCGGTGGTCGCAGCAGCGGAGGCGGCTTCCGAGGGAGTAGCGGCGGCGGGTTCCGTGGAAGTAGTGGCGGCGGGAGTCGCGGAAAGTTCTAACTGCTCAGCCACATCCGGATCGCATGGATCAGCAAGCAATCTAGTACCTGCGAGACAAGCTCGCTAAACACCAAGGAAAGAGAGAGAACATGGCACAGAAGCAATCGGTTTTTGGCCGCATGTCACAACTACTCAAGGCGAATGTCAACGCCCTCATTGACAAGGCGGAAGATCCGCAGAAGATGATCGACCAACTGATTCGTGACTACACGAATGAGATCGCAGAAGCCGAGAAGGCTATTGCCCAAACCATCGGCAACCTGCGACTTCAGGAGCAAGATCTAGCGACTGATAGGGCAACTTCTGCCGACTGGGGTTCCAAGGCACTGGCGGCCTCGAACAAAGCAGACGAGGCCCGCAATATCGGCAATGCCGCCGAGGCCGATAAGTGGGACAACCTGGCCAAGGTTGCAATTGGTAAGCAGATCTCTTTCGAAGATCAAGCCAAGGCAATGGAACCGGCAATCGCACAGCAGAACCAGACGGTTGAACAGCTCAAGTCGGGGTTGAACCAGATGAAGGAGCGCCTCGCTGATCTGAAGGTTCGCCGCGATCAACTGGTTGCGCGACAGAAGACCGCAGAGGCACAGGCAAAAGTTGCCGACGCCATGGGGTCGATAAACGTCATGGATCCCACCTCGGAACTCTCGCGGTATGAAGAGAAGGTTCGCCGCTCGGAAGCCCAGGTTATGGGCCAACAGGAGCTGGCATCCTCATCACTGGAGAGTCAGTTCGCGGAGCTTGAGACCGACTCCTCCGCGGTTGAAATCGAGGCGAGGCTGGCAGCCCTCAAGAACAAGTAGGAGAGACAGAGGAGGGGGCTGGCACCTGATTCCCGGGTGCCGGCCTCCTCTCCGTCGGCGTGTGATTCCCGTGTGTCGGCCCCTCCACCCACGCCAGGTTCCCAGGTGTCGCCCCCCTCCATCCACGCCAGGTTCCCGGGTGTCGCCCCCCTCCACCCCAGTTGTTGTCGTTAGGGCGCTGGTTACGCCATAGCGAGCCGACTAGGCTTGCATAACAGTGTGATCTACGGGCGAGCTGGGCGTAGTCGGCTCGCTATGCCCTAAGTGGCTCCGTAATGCACTGCGAATCCGGGCCAATCCCGAGTTTCGACCACCGGCACCTCCATTCCAGCCACCGGCACCTGCATTGCGACCACGGCGAAGGGCATCCCAGGTTCTTCGCAGAGGATGCTGCGGGCATCCTTCTCGCCTCTACGACCAGTCACCGTTGCTGTCGCTACCTGCCTCAAACCGCGAGATCGCATAGTATCGACAGTTTTGGGCGTGATAACAGTGTTTTCTGGCGATACTATGCGATCTCGCGGAGGGAGGGGGTGGGTGTGGGTGCCGCGGGTGTAGGTGAGGCGGTCCAAAAGCAAGGCGCCCGCGGGGTTCCCCAGCATTGCGGAGCCAGTTGGGGCATACGGAGCCGGTCAGGCCAGCCCACCCTTATAACACACCGTTATGCAAGCCTAACCGGCTCCGTATGCCCTAACCGGCTCGCTAAGCCCAACCGGCACCTCGACCACCTCCGCGGCATCGCCCGAGGATTTCGAAGCCTCCAAGACTGCATCCACCGCAGCCTCCTCCACAGCGGAGGATTCAAACACCCATCCTGCCAGCCAGTCCCAGACCAGCCAATAAACAACTTACAGAAGAGCCGCATTCCATCCCCACTCACTTGAAATGTATACGGCGGGAACCGAAAGCGACTTGGGGTATGCCCCCGAGAGGCACATTGGTTCCCGCCGTATACATTTCAGCGCACCGCCTGGCGGGGCTTCGTAACGGGCGGGTGCGGGTGCGGCTTGCACGCAAAGGCAACAGAAAGGGGCCCGTCAGTCCACCTGACGGGCCCCTCCCCTACTCAAACTTGCGAATATACGCTCCTGAGCTACTTCACATCCTCGTCAACCCAGTCCATCGACTTGGTGACGGCCTTCTTCCACAGGCGGTAGGTACGCTGAACTTCCTTCTCATCCATGTTGGGGGTCCAACGCTTCGCTTCCTGCCAGTTAGCGATGACGTCGGCCTCGCCCTCCCAGAACCCAACGGCTATGCCGGCTGCGTACGCAGCGCCAAGAGCCGTGGTTTCAGCGACGACTGGAGCGACCACATCAACGCCGAGGACGTCAGCCTGGAACTGCATGAGGGTGTTGTTAGCAATCATGCCGCCGTCAACACGGAGCTCTTTGAGAGCAACCCCTGCATCCGCATCCATGGCATCCAAAACCTCACGTGTCTGGAAAGCCGTGGCCTCCAGGGCTGCACGAGCCAGGTGACCCTGCGTGTTGTAACGTGTCATGCCGACGATTGCGCCGCGCGCATCATCACGCCAGTACGGCGCGAACAGGCCGGAGAAGGCAGGAACGAAGTACACACCACCGTTGTCCTCAACGGTGAGAGCCATGTCCTCAACCTCGGGAGCCGAGCCAATGATCTTCAGGTTGTCACGGAGCCACTGGATCAACGATCCAGCCACTGCGATCGACCCTTCAAGGGCGTAGACCGCCTTCTGATCACCGATCTTGTAGCACAGGGTTGTCAGCAGACCATTCTGGGAGAAGACAACCTCTTCGCCCGTGTTCATTAGCATGAAGCAGCCGGTGCCATAGGTGTTCTTCGCCATGCCAATCTCGAAGCACGCCTGGCCGAATGTTGCGGCCTGCTGGTCACCCAGAATGCCTGAGATCGGAATGCCTGTCAGTAGTCCATGCTCACGGCCGTGGCCGTAAACCTCAGACGATGAGCAGATCTGCGGCAACATCGACATCGGGATACCGAAGTCGGCACAAATATCAGGCTCCCACTCGAGGGTCTTCAGGTTCATCAGCAAGGTACGGGAAGCATTGGTGACATCCGTCTTGTGTACGCCGCCCTCGGTGCCACCGGTAAGGTTCCACAGAACCCAGGAGTCAGTGGTGCCGAAGAGTAGATCTCCCGCTTCCGCCCGCGCGCGAGCACCCTCGACATTGTCAAGGATCCACTTGATTTTTGTGCCTGAGAAGTAGGTGGCGAGCGGCAGGCCGACGCGATCCTTGTACTTCTCTACGCCCTCGTCGCCCGCCAGTTCGCGAACAATTGGAGCTGTGCGAGTGTCCTGCCAAACGATGGCGTTGTAGACCGGCTCGCCGGTGTTCTTGTCCCAGACAACCGCGGTTTCACGCTGGTTGGTGATACCGACTGAAATGAGGTCATCTTTGTTGATACCTGCGGCAACAAGAGCATCTGCGACGACAGTCCGTACCGAATCCCAGATCTCAATGGGGTTGTGCTCAACCCAGCCGGGGTTCGGGAAAATCTGCTCGAACTCCTGCTGGCCCACACCAACAATTTGGCCACTGTGATTGAAGACAATGGCGCGGGATGAGGTGGTTCCCTGGTCGATTGCGAGAACGAACTTCTCGGTCATAGAAAGTGTCCTTCCACTTCTTTGTGAATTGAGTGAGTGATAAGAAAGGGTGGGGGCCAGATAGACCCCCACCCAGTTGATTTACTACAGCGGCAGCGCTGCAGTGATGTCGATGCTGCCGAGGCCGAGCAGGTAAACGACTACAACGGCAACTACCGCGCCGATGATCGGGCCGACAACAGGAACCCAAGCGTAACCCCAGTCGGAGCCGCCCTTGCCCTTGATTGGGAGTACTGCGTGAGCAATACGAGGTCCGAGGTCACGGGCTGGGTTGATAGCGTAACCGGTCGGGCCACCGAGGGAGGCGCCGATACCGACAATGACGAGGGCGACGGCCAGAGGACCAACCGCGCTCGGTGTGCCGCCGGCAACCATCACGAAGACAATCAGAACTGCGGTAGCAATTGCCTCAGTTGCGAGATTCCAACCGTAGGAACGAACTTCAGGTCCGGTAGAGAAAACGCCGAGCTTGAGGGCCGGATCGCAATCCTGGTCAAACTGCTTCTTGAATGCAAGGTAGGCGAGAACCGCACCAACGAAAGCACCTAGGAACTGGGCGGCGAAGTACACCAGCACATTTCCAAACGTGACGTCAACGGCGGTTGCTGAACCGACCGCTGCTCCGTTGAGGGTGACCGCTGGGTCGAACCAGTAGGCCACCACTTTTGCAACGGTTACCGCAGGGTTCAAGTGGCCACCTGTCTTCCAAGCGGCGTAAACACCGACGAAGACTGCGAGACCCCAGCCCCAGTTGATCATTAGCCAGCCGCCCCCGCGACCCTTTGACTTGGGCAAGAGGTTTGTTGCTACAACGCCCGCACCGAGTAGCAACAGCATCGTTGTGCCGAAGAACTCAGAAGCGAACACATCCCATAGATTCCACACTGTGCTGTGAACTCCTTCCGCGCCGTAGCGCATGTTGGTATCCATTGCCTGTTAGCCGGTCTCTTCAATGTGACCAGGCCACAGGAAATGAATCAGTTAGTTGGGATCCAACACCGGACCCCGTTTCAACGTATCAGACCTGAGTGAAAGGCCTAACAGGTTCGACCATTTCCCGAATGGCCTGAGCTTCTTTCTCATCGGGAAGTTTCTGTGCCTGCCAAACTGCTTCGCAGGCGTCGCGATAGAGATCCATTTCCCTCGCCTTGGTATCGTGATCCCACCCGAGCATCTCACCCATGAGGTCAGCTATCTCCGGCATGGCTTCAAGACCCGAGTCCCGCTCTTCGTAAACCAAGCGGACTCTGTGAAGCAGAATGTCTTCTAAGTGCATTGCGCCCTCGTATGCAACACCGAACGCAACATCTGCGCGCAGGTAGTGGGGCGCATGGCTCAAACGTTCACCAAGATCGGGGCGCTCATCAATCATCTTGAAGACGATCTGGATGTCGCTGCCGTAACGATCCAGAAGGTCTTCAACCTGATCAACCGTCAGACCACGCTCTTTAGCGATTGTCTCCCGGCTGTTCCACAATGCGAAGTAGCCGTCGGCACCTTCCAGCTCCGTCTTAGCGGTGACTGAAGGATGCTCCTTTGTGAATGCCTCACCCATCGCAAAGTCAACCGCGTCCTCTGCCATCTGGCGGTAGGTGGTGAGCTTTCCACCGGCAATTGCGGTCATTCCCGGGGTCACCGTGGTCACGGTGTGTTCACGGGAAACCTTCGTCGACTGGTTCTCATCAAGGGTGCCCGGCTGCAACAGTGGCCGCAATCCAGCAAATGTTGAGATGACGTCATCTTTGGTGAGGGGGTCCTTCAAAACCGTGTTGGCTTCTGCCAGCAAGTACTCAATATCGGTCTCATCAGCGACTGGGTCACGGAAACCTTCATGATAGGCGGTGTCCGTGGTTCCGATAATCCAGTAGTACTTCCACGGAATGATGAAGAGGACAGACTTCTCGGTACGCAGGAACAGCCCCACTTCCGAGTCGATCTTTTCTTTGGGGATCACCAGATGAATGCCCTTTGATGCCAAGACCTTGAGGCCACCGGTGGCATCTGCCAGAGCTTGGCTCTCTTCAGTCCATACGCCCGTTGCATTGATGATGCGCTTGGTTGCAACGTGCAGGGTGTTCCCAGTCTCAAGGTCGAGCAGGTCCGCACCATTGATATGACCCTGACCGTCCTTTGCGACGCCGACCATTTGGACTCTGCTGGCGGCCAATGCGCCGTAGCGAACCGCGCTACGAACAAGGGTGATGACCAGTCGGGAATCGTCAACGCGTCCGTCGTAGTAGACAATCGAACCGCGCAGGTAATCCGGCTTGAGCGCGGGACACAACTTCAGAGACCCCTTGCGGGTGTGGTGGCGCTGTAGCGGCACCGATCCGCGGTGCGCCCACTGGGCCAAACCGTCATACATACCAACACCCACCGCCGAGTATGCCCGTTCAATCACTGGCATCTTCAGCGGCCACAGCAGAGGCTGCGCCTTCACCAAGTGGGGGGCATTTCGGGTCAGCAGAAGCCCGCGCTCACGGAGGGACTCCGTGACGAGGGCGAAATCAAGTTGGTAAAGGTAGCGCAAACCACCGTGAACCAGCTTGGAGGATCTTGAAGAAGTGCCGGACGACCAGTCCTGCGCTTCGATAATTCCCACTCTCAGTCCGCGTGTTGCGGCGTCGAGGGCGATTCCCGCACCCGTCACGCCACCACCGACGACAAGAATATCGAGGGGGGCACCCTGTGCCATTTCTTCTAGCGCTTCTCCGCGGGCTTCTCTTGAAAGAACCGGACTAACCACGTTGTCATCTCCGTCAGATGTAGATCGATCACGTTATCGAATGGTCACGGCCCGCAAACGGAGGCCACGCCTTGGCCCATTTGAGGGCAAGTGCCACCCCGTCGTTGCAGACAGACAAGTACATTATCCCTCAGGTGGTCGAATGTCCGATTTGCCTGCACGAACGTGCACCTGCGACACTAAGGTGTGAATATCCGTCGCGAGCAGGCGCATCTTGCTGCCTCTATGTACTACGAGCAGGGCTTGACCATGGATGCGGTGGCCCGAAGACTCGATGTCTCCCGCTCTTCGGTCTCCCGACTCCTGGCATTTGCGCGCACCTCAGGGATTGTCCAAATCCGCGTTTCGGCGCCGCTCACCGAGCCCGGCACCTTAGCCGCGGAGTTTCAGCGCCAGTTCGGGGTGCGGACACTGGTGGTCCCCACACTTGAGGTCGACAGCCCGGCTACCAGACTGAACTCCGTTGCCGCTGTAGCAGCCAGCCGCTTGAGCGAATTGATGGCTCCCGGCAAGACACTGGGGGTCGCCTGGGGAAACACCGTGTCTGCTGTTATCAACCACATTGCGCCACACTCCATGCCGGGTTCGACAGTAGTCCAGCTAAATGGCGCGGCCAACGCCTTCGATTCCGGCACACTTTATTCCGACTCCATCATCTCGACCCTCGCGAAGGCGTTTGACTCTTCAGCAGTCCACTTCCCAGTTCCAGCCTTCTTTGACTATGTGGAGACCAAGAACGCCCTCGTACGAGAAAGGTCAATTCGTCGGGTTCTTGATGTCATCGACTCCTGCGACCTCGTGGTCTTCGGGGTTGGAGCAATGGATCCTGCGATGCCCAGCCACGTCTACGCCGGCGGGTATCTGTCTTCCACGGAGTTGAAGGAAGCGCGCGAGGACGGTGTCGTCGGGGATATTTGCACCGTCCTCATACGTGAGGACGGCACGACCGATATGCCACTCAATGCGCGGGCATCAGGACCACTACCCGCACAGCTAAAACGGATCTCAACTAGGCTGTGCGTAGTGGCGGGAAGCGCCAAAGTTCCGGCTCTTCTCGGGGCCTTGCGTGCAGGGGTAGTTACCGACCTCATCATTGATTCGTCTGCCGCCCGCGCACTTGTTCACCGCAGACGTGAGGTCGGGCGCGGGGATCTGCCCGGCACCCTCTAATTCACGCCAAGCACCCCAACTCGCCGCTAAGCCCCACGAGTCAACCAAAACAGTCCTAAGCTTGGGAGATGCACCCAACAGCGAAGTGGGTGTAGCGGGAAGGGACTGGCAAGATGCGAATAGCGGTTTTCGCGACCTGTATGGGGGATGCGATGTTTCCGCAGGCACCCCGCGCGACGGTGACGCTCCTCGAGCGCCTCGGCCACGAAGTGTTCTTCCCAAGACAGCAGGCATGCTGTGGGCAGATGCACATCAATACCGGGTATTTCGAGGACGCTCTGCCGTTGATCAAGAACCACGTCAAGACCTTTCAACCGATCTTGGACGGCGCGTGGGATGCGATCGTCGTCCCATCCGGCTCGTGCACCGGCTCCATCAAACACCAGCAGGCCATGGTTGCCAGCAAACTTGCCGACCAGAAGCTGGCAAACCGGGCGGCCATAATCGCTGAGAACACGTATGATCTTCCACTTCTGCTCACGGATTTCCTTGGGATCGAGGACGTAGGCGCATACTTCCCGCACTCCCTCACCTACCACCCGACGTGCCACTCGATGCGCATCACGAAAGTGGGCGACGCGCCCGAACGGCTCCTCTCCCACGTGCAGGGAGCCACCGTCGTCCCACTTCCAGACGCGGAGCAGTGCTGCGGGTTTGGCGGAACGTTCTCCCTCAAATACCCGGAGGTTTCCTCCGCCCTCGTCAGCGAAAAAGCACGGGCCGTGGCGTCGACGGGTGCGGAGTTTCTAGTCGCGGACGACTACTCGTGCCTGATGAACATCTCCGGACGCATGTCACGACTCGGCATTACAACACGACCACTACACCTCGCCGAAGTACTGGCGGGCACACGCGAGCACCCGTTCCGCCGGGAACCCGCAGGTGCGACCTCGACCACCAGGGGGAAGGCGTGAAACCACAGTCCACTACAGAGACCTCTCCGTTGCAGTGGGGGGAAACCTTCCGTGACGGATCGCGCCGCATGGTTGGCAACGATCAGTTGCGTGCAAATCTGCGCAACGCAACGGAGACCATCCGTTCAAAACGGGACGCCCGCGCCGCAGAAACGCAGAACTGGGAGGAGCTGCGCGATGCTGGCGCGGCCATCAAACGCTACTCTTTGGACCACTTGGCAGACCTCCTTGAGGAGCTAGAGGCCAACGTCACTGCCAACGGGGGCATCGTGCACTGGGCAAGAGACGCGCACGAAGCGAACGCCATTGCCTACGACATCGTGGCGCGCCACCAGGTGGATGAGGTCGTCAAGGTCAAGTCCATGGCCACACAGGAAATTGGCCTCAACGAGTACTTCGCTGACCGCGGCATCCAAGCGGTAGAAACGGACCTGGCGGAGCTCATCGTCCAACTGGGCAACGATCATCCAAGCCACGTTGTGGTCCCAGCGATCCACCGCAACAGGTCTGAGGTTCGCGATATCTTCACAGATAATTTCGAGGACGGAAATCGCCCATCAAGTGACGACCCGCGCGAACTGACGATGCGAGCCAGGACCCACCTCCGAGAGAAATTCCTCAACGCTAAGGTCGCCATCAGCGGTGCCAACTCGATGATTGCTGACACCGGCGCCCTATCCGTCTATGAGTCCGAAGGCAATGGACGCATGTGCCTGACCTTGCCAGAGGTTCTGATCTCCATTGTGGGCATCGAGAAAGTGATCCCCACCTGGCAGGATGCTGAAGTCTTCACCGAACTACTCCCCCGCTCTGCAACCGGCGAACCCATGAACCCCTACACGTCGTGGTGGACGGGTGTGACCCCCGGGGATGGACCGCAGGAGTTCCACCTCATCCTTCTGGACAACGGTCGCACCACGGTGCTCGCCGATCCTTTGGGACGCGATGCCCTTGCCTGCATTCGTTGCGGTGCCTGTATGAACATCTGCCCTGTCTACCGTATGGTAGGCGGCCACGCGTACAACTCCGTTTATCCGGGACCCATCGGCGCCATTCTTACCCCGCAGCTACTTGGCGCCTTCGAGGACGGTGACCCGTCGGCCACACTCCCGTTCGCGTCTACTCTGTGCGGAGCCTGCTACGACGTGTGTCCCGTGAAGATAGACATTCCGTCCATCCTCGTGGAATTGCGCCGCCGCAGCGTTGAGTCTGGAGCCGGTTCCAGTAGCGGTTGGGGTGCAGCAATGAAAGCGTCTTCGGAAGTCATGCGCTCTGGAAGACGCCTTGGCGCCGCAGAGACGCTACTCCCACTGGGGCGCGCCGTCGCCGACAAGGAGGGAAGAATCACTCAGCTGCCGTGGCCCGTGTCCTCATGGACGAAGAGCCGGGATGTTCCTTCCCCACCAACCGAATCGTTCCGCAGGTGGATGAGTAGGCGAGAGAAGGCTGAGCGGTGAGCAGCAGAGACGACATCCTTGCGAGCATCCGAAGCGCTAACCGCAATGCGGGACGCGATGGGGTCACCGTCGAGGTTCCACGCGACTACCACCGTCGTGAGGACCTACCTGCAGGATCACCTGCGTTGCCGGAACTCTTTGTCGGGCGGCTCGAAGAGTACGGTGCCGAGGTCGGGTTGGCCTCGAACGAGGACGAAGTTACCGCCCTAATCAATCGGTTCCTTGCGTCTTGTGACACGGTTGTGGTTCCCAGTGGCCTTCCCAAAGAATGGGTCAAAGCAGCCATGGCGCATCATCGGGTTTACCTGGATGGGCCGGGTGGGCAAATCCCAAGTTCCGCCCTCGACAACATCGACGCAGTCCTGACTTCAAGCAGGTGCGGCGTCGCAACTACGGGGACAATAATCCTTGACGCCACCCCCGACCAGGGGCGTCGCGCGATCACACTGGTGCCTGACACCCACGTCGTTATTGTGGATGTGGGCGCGGTGAGGGAGACAGTTGGCGAAGCTTTCGCTATTCTCAGTTCGAACCCCACGCGACCCATCACGTGGATTGCGGGGCCGTCAGCCACCTCAGACATCGAGTTATCGCGTGTCGAAGGCGTGCATGGCCCCCGCAATCTGAAAGTGATACTGAGCAGCCTCGGAGAGAATTGATGGCCCCCGCCCAAGAAGGACTTTTTCAACTTCCGGACGGTTTCCGTCGCTCACGCGCCCAAGTCATCATTCTCACCGGCCCTTCCGGTTCGGGAAAAACCTCGCTGGCTTCTCGCGTCGGACTGCCTTCCCTCTCCCTCGATGATTTCTACCGAGGGGATGATGAGGAGGGAATGCCCATGCTGTCTGAGAACGTGGTGGATTGGGATGACCCTGCCTCATGGGATGGCGACGCCGCATTCTTGGCAGTGGCACAACTGTGCATCGAAGGCCAGGCTGAAGTACCGATCTACGACATCCCTTCCAACCAGAGAACAGGGGCGAGGACGATCACCCTGGGGCAGAACCGGCTGTTCATTGCGGAAGGGATTTTTGCATCCGAGTTGGTGCCAAGGCTGATAGAGGAGGGGCTCCTGGCCGATGCCATCTGTATCGCGCGTTCACCACTGAAGAATGCTTGGTTCCGTTTCCTTCGTGACGTTGCGGAGGCGCGCAAGCCCGTTCACGTGTTGGTCTACAGGGGGGCTCGCCTGACCAGGCTTGAACCAGGCAAGATCCGCCAGTGGCGCAACCAGGGGTGCCGACCTGTCCCTTCGTTGGACACAGCTGAGTCTGACATCCTCCTGTTGCGCCACCGCACCCGGCTATCCCAGTCAGGTGACTAGGCGCGGGGCTTGACCAAGGGGAAGAGGATTGTCTCCCTGATTCCCTCTCCTGTCAGCGCCATGAGGAGGCGGTCCAATCCCATACCTAGTCCAGCTGCTGGCGGCATGCCGTAGTCCATGGCTTCAAGGAAGTCTTCATCAACTGACATTGCTTCCGGGTCGCCATTTGCCGCGGCCAGCGCCTGCTTGTTGAAACGTTCACGCTGAATCACAGGGTCCGTTAGTTCTGAGTAGCCCGTCCCCAACTCGAAGCCCCTCATGTAGAGATCCCACTTTTCGGTCACACCTGGAACCGTGCGGTGACCCTTCACCAAGGGGGAGTTGTCAGCCGGGAAGTCCCGAACGAATGTCGGAGCATACAACTTGTCACCGACCAGTTCTTCAAAGATTTCTTCCGCAATCTTGCCGTCCACGTAGTGGTCTGGAAGCTCAAGTCCGATGCCGTCGGCAATACTCAGCAGCTCCCCGCGTGGTGTCAGTGCCGTAACTTCATGTCCTAGGGCTTCCGAGATGGAGCCATAGAGAGAAATCTGCTCCCAAGTTCCCGAAAGGTCGTATGTGCTGCCATCCGGAAGTGGAACCTGAAGTGTGCCGATAGCATCTAGTGCCGTGTGCTGAATGAGCTCACGGAGCATGACCGCGTAAGTGTCGTACGTTCCGTACGCCTCATAGGCTTCAAGCATGGTGAACTCTGGGTTGTGGGAAGAATCCGCGCCCTCGTTCCGGAAACTACGGTTCAACTCAAACACCTTGTCGATCCCACCGATGAGGGCGCGCTTCAAGTACAACTCCGGCGCAATCCTCATGTACATGTCGATGTCGTACGCGTTCATGTGTGTAACAAACGGTCGTGCTGCGGCACCGCCTGCTAGCGTCTGCAGCATTGGCGTCTCAATTTCTAGGTAACCACGATCATGCAGGAATGAGCGGATTGAATGGACAACTGTGGAACGGGTCCGGACCATTTCACGCGCTGAAGGGCGCACGATCAGGTCGAGGTAGCGGCGCCGAACCCGGGTGTCCTCAGCCAGTCCGGCCTCACCCTCTTCGGTGGCAAAAATCTTGGGTAGGGGTCGAAGTGCCTTTGCGGCTAGCGCCCATGCGGGCACGTCCTCGTCCTCACTGGGGGCAGCCATGATGGACAGTTCGCCACGCCGTGAAGAGATGACGCGGCCGTGAACAAACAGAATGTCCCCCAGGTCTACGTCAGCCTTGTATGCCGCCAAGGAATCAGGCCCAACCTCGCGGGCCGACAGCATCACTTGGAGGCGGTTTCCGCCGCCGTCTTGGATAGTCGCGAAGCACAACTTACCTGCGATACGGGAGAGGACGACACGGCCTGAAAGACCCACAACGTCATCCGTCTCTTCACCGAGCTCCAGGTTGCCGTACTTTGCTCGCACCTCTTCGATCGTGGAAGTGATGGGAAGCTCTACGGGGTACGGGTTCACTCCCGACTCCAGCAAACGCTTCCGCTTGTCTGAGCGGATCTTTATCTGCTCGGGCAGGTCGTCTGTTGGTGATTCTGGAGTGGTCTGCGGGGAAGGAAGATTCGTAGTCACCTCAACATGGTAAACCAGCGCGCTTACAAACGAAGTGCGCGAGGCGTCACGCACGTCTAGCGGGACAGGTCATTTCCTCGGCCAACAATGCGGTTGTTGGCATCCACGTGGACTATTGCTGGCTGTGCAGTGCGAGCAACCTCATCGGGAAGGTGACCGTAAGCAATGATGATGACGAGGTCGGTGGGGTTCACCAGGTGTGCGGCTGCCCCATTAAGCTGAATAGTTCCGGAGCCAGCAGGAGCCGGGATGGTGTAGGTGGATAGTCGCGCACCATTCGTGACGTCGACAACGTCAACCTTCTGCCCCACAAGAATGTTGGCGGCCTCAAGAAGATCAGTGTCGACGGAGATGGAACCCACATAGTCGATGTCCGCGCCGGTCACGGTAGCGCGGTGGATCTTCCCGGTTACCATTTCCCTGTAAACCGGCCAGTTCGATGCCAGAGTCTCAACCATCAGCCCCCACCTTCACAATCACATTGTCGATGAGCCGCGCCGGGCCAACCTGCGCAGCTACTAGCAAGTATGCCCTCTGACCGGGGTCCAAGTCAGTGAGATTTTCAACGCCCATCATCTCTGCATCCGGTGTCCA
>RRZT012456000.1_pt1 | contig 38182 bp, 28 predicted proteins | sample 2165551 | NCBI WGS metagenome assembly RRZT01 (sample SAMN10456910, study PRJNA506462) | wastewater metagenome | biome: wastewater; feature: sludge; material: wastewater sludge; isolation source: wastewater sludge with Escherichia coli K12::gfp cells carrying plasmid... | place: USA: Moscow, Idaho...
GGATTGGTATAATAGGCTCCTGTCCTGTCCTATCCTATCCTATCCATTCCTGGTCAAAAAATATAATAGGGGCTAAAGCCCCAGGCTCCTTATATCTTATCTTAATATATTTTAACACTTTATAGTAGGGAAAACCTAAACACTGCCCTAGGGGCCAATGAGATGTTAGTGAAGGGCTTTAGCCTGAACTTACATCGAATTGTCATGTTTATAAGGTATAAGGATAGTTTAGGGAATATTCTATTTTAGGGTTTACCTAGGATAACCTATTAAAAATATGGTAAACTTAATAATACTAAGGTAAAACATTATGAATAACGCTGATAAACCAATAACAGAAAAAGAATATCAGACAATTAAAGTTGAGAAACAATATACGTATGTTTCAGATTTACCTGAATCTATTACTTCTCAATTCGACAATTCATATATCGATAAAACCTTAACAGGATGTGGATTTACTACATGGATTTTGCAAAATCCAGAATCTTATATTGTAGCTGTACCTTTCAAAGGACTAATTGATTGTAAGGTAGAACAAGCTAATAATGACACTACAGGATTCTACCCACATAAAGTATTCCCATTCTATTTCGATAAAACCGTAAACAGAAAACAAAATCTTAAGGAATATCTTGAATTCAACGAAATCCATAAAATCATGGTAACGTATGATTCCATTCCTAATCTAATTCAACAATTAAAAGAAAATGGTATCGACATTAAAAATCACTTCAAACTGTTTGTTGATGAATGTCATAGGGTATTAGAATTTGCCGGCAACTTTAAACCGTTTGTTGTTCATCGTCTTGGTGGTGAATCTTTCTCAGAATTCAAATCGGTAATTGTTATTCCGAAACGGAATCAATTCGAGCTCGTTTTTGACGTTAGTAACGAATACGAAGAATGGTCTGCTATAAAACTCCAACAAAAATATTAACTTAACAAAACGCATACGTTAAACTGGTGCACATCAAAGATATACCAGTTTATTTTCACCCATTACATAAAATAATCACACTTTAAAAAGGAAACGACCCTCATGAAAACCCTATCACTTAAACTAATCACGCTTCTAGCCCTAGCAATCACTTTGTTAACACCTACACTAGCCTATGCTAAATCTGTTCATAATGTATCATACTACGGTGGGTTTTTCCATGGCCGCAAGACTGCTTCTGGAGAAATTTTTAATAAGCACGCACTAACCGCTGCCTCTAATAGCCATAAAATGGGCACCAAACTTAAAGTGACCAATGTTAAAACAGGTAAATCCGTTGTTGTCAAAGTAAATGATACAGGGGCATTTGCGAAATATAATCGTACTTTAGACCTATCACAGGCAGCATTTCAACAGATTGCTCCACTAAGCCAAGGCGTAGCCAAAGTAACAATTCAGGTCCTAAAATAAGCCAAATAGATAACTCGTAGACAAACACATATAGACGATACGACACATGACGGCAATTATAACTAAAAATATCAGAATGGATGCCCAGAAAGCATATTACGATGCTCTCAGAAATGGCTCAGAACCTACCTATTTTTTCTTTGGTAAATCATCTCCATGGAACGAAGAAGACCAAATCGATACTTCTATCACAGATAATACCGTGCTAGAACTAACAAAAGGTAGTGATATTATTCTTGCAAAACGTTTAAATGCTAATGACATTATGCCTTGTGCTAAAAGAGTAGACTGGAAACAGGGTGAGGTTTATAATCAATACGATATGGAATTGAATATGAACTATGTCGAAAAGCATTACGTTTTAACGGATGAGTTTAATGTTTATAAATGTTTGTCTAATAATAATGGTGGCCCATCTCTAGAGAAACCTACCGGTACAGGTTTTATTCCTTTTGAAACCACGGATGGCTACAAATGGAAATTCCTGTACACAATTTCTATTAGAGATGCCAAAACATTTCTAACCAGTAAGTTGATGCCCTGTTCGTTTTATCCGGGAGCTATTACGACTCAGTATAAGACCCAAGCCGCGGCGATTCCTGGAACCATTGATTCTTTTAAAATCATTGATTCTGGCAAAGGTTATACGATTGCTTCTATAGAAATCATAGGAGATGGTACAGACGCAAAATGTGTGCCTGTTATCTCAGGTGGCCGAATAGTTTCGGTCAAGGTTGTTAATCGTGGTAAGAATTATACCTGGGCAAACCTGGTCATCAAAGGCAACGGCACAGGAGCAGATATTAAGCCTCAAGTATCTCCACTATATGGACATGGCTACAATATTCCTAAAGAAATATGCGCATCGTATCTGATGATGGTAGCTCAAGTGGGTAATGAAGATAACCAAGACCAATGGAACAATCTACCAAAATCATTTGCCTTTAGAAAAATTGGTGTCATTAAGAACATTACTAGAAATGATACAACCAATGTCGTAGATGAACTCGTAAACTTCTGTTATAAACTAAAAATAGAATCTTCTACTGGTTTAGAAACCGGGCAGAATATCACATTCAATAATGGAGCCACTGCAACCATTACTGCATTATCCCAACAAAACGATGATACTTTCTTATATCTGACGGAATTGGATAAGTCCGTCAATACTGACGAACTAAGCTCTTTTACAGTAACAGGCACATCAACATCTAAAATCATAGAATCTGTAGAATTTTCTCCGGAATTAAATTATCATACGATACAATTGTTATATCTGGAAACATTACCAGAATTCATCAGAAACGAAGAGAACGTAGACCTAATCAGATTCGCAATAGAGTTTTAACATGAGTAAAATAAACAAATCACCTACAGCACAAGTCAGAAAGTTTAATCAGGCGCCATACTTTGATGATTTTAACGAAACCAAGAATTATGTTAGAATTCTATTTCGTCCTAAATTAGCGGTTCAAACACGAGAACTGAACCAAATTCAAACGATTCTCCAAGACCAAATTGGTATCCTTGCAGATTCTTTGGTTGGCAATAAAACATCCATTATCGGCGGTAAACCTAATTTCAATAAGTCAATCAACTATATCAAACTAGCCGATGGGACAAGATTCTCCAGAGCGCTCCAGGACTACCAGGATGCGACCTTTGTGGTAGAGAATGGTGTCAGCGGCATTATACGTTTCGCTATCCCAGAAGATGCTGGAGACCCACCTACGCTATATGTCAGCTATGAGTCTGCTTCTCCTACGACAAACGAAGCATTTCCTAAGCCTGGCAATATTATCACGGTAACCTTTAAGGACCTTAACCAAGAAGTTATTACAATCTCAGACGATGAAGAGACGTTTATTGGCTTTGGTTCTGCTGTCATCGTAGAAGAAGGCATTTTCTATATCAGAAAAACGTTTGTCCGTGTGCCATCTCAATTGCTTATTGTCAAGAAATACGGTATCACTGCAACCGACCCAGATTTTACCATTGGGCTCCTCATCAAAGAAAAGATTGTTACGAGTGAAGATGACGTAACTCTGCTCGATAATGCTATGGGCTATCCAAATGAAACTGCCCCAGGAGCGCATCGTTATCAAATGACTGGCCTTCTAATCAAACGAGACGATGTGCCAGAAGATGAACTAGAAAACTTTATTTCTTTGATGCGTATTGAAAAGAATGAAGTGGCGCAAAAGCCACGAGATGATAATGATACTTTACCAGATATTTTATCTCTACTTGCTAGACGAACAAATGATGAATCTGGTGACTATGTCATCGATACATTTGACCTAGACGTCAGAGAACATCTATTAACAGAATCGAATGAATCAACAGACCAAAAGCTAACGATTACCGATAAGACCGGAGCTAACCCAACGCAAATCAATATCAAGACATCTAATAATGGTGTTTACTTATTGGCAGAAGGTGGCATGGAAGACCATCTATGTCTACAACTAGATCCGGGTCTGGCTTATGTTCGCGGTTGGGAAGTTAGAATCGATAATATCACACGATTGGCTTGCCCTAAGGCCAGACAAACCGCAACTATTGACAATTCTATTGTTCAGGTAACATATACTAACTCGGTTGTTCTAGAACCAACAGCCGGCGATTTGACCATAGGCTCTAAGCTTATTTTCAAATCTGCGACGGGTTCTCCGATTGGTTCTGCTTTTGTTATTGGTGTAAAATCAATTCTAGGTTCAAGTCGAGTTAAAGTATACATTGCCAATATTGCCTTTAATCCGGCCCAGTCCTTTAGTCAGGTTAAAACTGTGAGCTCTGATGGTAATGAAACGTCTCTTGTTGCATTTTCTGCAAAATATATTTCATCGGAAATCAATAATGCTAACTCGTCTTATGTCTATGCTCTGCCGCATGGCATGGCCAAAACTGTGTTGCCAACTGTGCACCAATTCTATAAGACGTATATCGTTAATGCTACCGGTACAGAAGTTAATTTGACCAACGAAGATTTTAATGAAATCTTTTCTTCTGATGTTGCCGATTATTATGTCTACGTTCAAGATGAAACTTCTGGGCAGCCCGCATCTCTACAGTCTCTGTCTCAGAACTCGGTTAGATTGAATATCAGTAATATTAAGAATGGAAGTCAAAATGTCAAGGTCAAGGTGATTGCCAAGATTTTTTCATCAACGCCGTCTATTAAGACCAAGAAGCTTCTTGGTGATACCGGTGACTACGAAGAGCAACATGTTGCAACGTCTCTAATAACAAGTAATACTATTACCCTGAATAAATCAGATGGTGCCAAGCTCATCAAAGTATCAGGTTCTTCGTCCGGAGATATTACATCTAAGTTTACGTTCGATAATGGTCAAAGAGCGTCACATTATGATAGATGTCGATTAGTACTGAAACCAGGCCAATTTGTTGACTCTAGAGAGAGGTTGACAGTTGTTTATTCATACTATAACCATTCATCAACAGGTGACTTTTTCTGTACGGATTCTTATAAGGCCATTGATTATACAAATATTCCGTATTATACCGATACACAAACCGGAGTTAATTTGTTCCTAGGAGCAGCTATTGATTTTAGACCAAGATTAAATGCTAACTCTACTCAATTGGATGCAGGACGTGGTTTAGCCGTCGTCAATGAACAACTTATCGCAAAAGTTACATATTACTTATCCAGAATGGACCGAATCATGGTAACTTCTGCCGGTCAAATTGTTCTGGTCGAAGGTGAAGCTTCATTTAGGCCACAGTTGCCTCCAGAACTCAAAGATGCGATCACAATTTACGAGCTCTACTTATCCCCGTATACGTTTAGTATCAATGATGTTGTTTCCAAGAAACTAAACCATAAACGTTACACGATGAAGGATATTGGTAAACTGGAATCTAGATTGTCTGCTGTTGAAGAAGTTGCACTCTTGAATAAACTAGAATCAGATGTTGCCAATGTTAACTTCGGAGACAGATTCAAATCTGGATATATTGTAGATAACTTCTCTACGTCTGATACGTCGGATATTGCTGATTTAGAATTCGGTATTGCTACTGACCTTGTTGAGCCGCAAGCTAGAGCCAGAACTATATCAGACTTTATTGATGTAGACTTCTATGGAGCAGGTTCAACTTCGGTAAGGTACCATGCCGATACAGGTATTGTAACTCTAGATTATGATAAGGTTGCTTTTATTTCTCAGGACCTAGCGGCGTCATCAATCAAGATTCAGCCTTTAATCTCTTATGGTTGGGGTACAGGTGTTGCGAAACTATTACCGAATGTCGATATCTGGAGAGAAGAGTGGTCGAATACGACCGAAATCTATAGAACAGAATCAACAGGCAATGAAATAGTCGTTAAAGGAACTCCTAGAGTAGTTGAAGTTCAGCAAATTGCAGGAGCAACCGCAGAAGTTAATGCTAGAATCCAAGAACTAGTAGAAACATATTCAGCAGCTCAGGTTAATGCTATTGTTAGCAGAGAAAATGCAATATCAGAAACTTCCGAACCGGCAAATAAACAAACTGCGAAAAACTTTATTACGGGTTCTATGTTAAAACGATTAGCCGCAACTGGGCTAATAAATCAGAATGCCGAACTTTCTAAAAAATTCAAAGAAAATGGCTGGAACAATATTGCAGATGATAAAACCGTTGATGTTAACATGACACCTGATGAATTAAACAGACTCGGTAATGAACTTGTTAGACGTGAAACTATGGCAGCAGTCAGGGGATAAACTAATATGACAACCACATATAAAAATACTGGTATTAAATTCATGACCGAAGACCTTGGTGTATTAGCACCATCGTCTGAAGTCTCAACCGTAAAATTCGATGATGTTTATGCCGAGGTTAAATCGACTGCATGGGATTCTAAAGTAACAGAATCCCCACCACTAATCACACTTCAGCCACCAACAGAAAGATTTTTGTTCAATTCAACTAATAAATCAACCAGAACAGAAACAACAAGAGCTGGTAATCAAGTTGTCGGTAGAGCAGGTCGACGCACCGATTGGGCAAGCACAACAACCACAAATGTTATTGAAACAACTAATGATACAAATGTATCCGCAAGAACAGAAGAATCTCTAGTGCCATATATGCGCCAACGAAGAGTTTATTTTGACGCGACTGGTCTGAAACCTAACTCTGCCGTATATGCCTTGTTCGATAACTTTGACGTAACAATGCTATGCACACCCATTACGTTACCTAAAAAAGATGGCCTCTTGGTTGTTTCTAATAACGGTCGCCTAGCAGGTTTCTTTGATATTCCTGCAAATCGATTCAAAAATGGTATCCGAGAATTTAAATTAGTTGATTCGCTTGAAGAGAAAAAGCAACCTGCAACAACCAAGGCAATTGCTAAGTATACTTCTCAGGGTATTAAATCAGATACCACGATTACTCAATTAACCACGACAAGCCAGCAAGTCGTGGCATCGGCAACAAACACGGCAACATGGTCAACATGGACCGACCCGGTTGCGCAAACATTTGCCGTAGAAACAACCGAATCTGGTAATGGTGTCTTTATCAAAGGTATCGATTTATATTTTGCTGCTCTAGACCCTAATGACGAAATCATGGTAGAAATCCGCGGAGTAACAAATGGTTATCCTAATTCAACTAGATTATATGACCATGCTGTAATAAAGAAACCAACTTCAGAATGTAAAGAATCTCCTAATGGTTCTGTAGCAACTCATTTTGAATTTGACACGCCGATATATCTTCCGTCTGGATACGAATATGCGTTTGTTGTGCTCTGTAATACCGATGCTTCAGAAATTTGGTGTTCAGAACTCGGTAAAAGAGCATATCGGCAAAATGATGTTCTAAATGCTACCGGTGAAATTATCTCTAAGCAACCCTATCTTGGTTCTATGTTCATTTCACAGAACTCTACAACCTGGACAACCGAACAAACAAAAGATGTTAAATTTAAACTCTATAAATGTAGATTTAAGCCATCTGGTCAAGCTACTTTTATTAACAATAACTCAGACGTATTTGGTTCTACCTACGAGAAACTAATGGCGGAAAACTGTCTATCATTTACTCAAGGTTCCAGAGAAATCAGACTAAATGCCATTGGCCACGGTTGGCAAGTAGGTGATAAGTTTATTCTTGACTTAGGCTCAGATGTTGAAGACCAAATATTTGGTATCCCAGTATCGGATATAGAAAGAAAGGTTCAAACGGTAAAATCTATCTCAGAAACATATATCATATTCGATGTTAATAGTGCAGCTACGGGTGAAGGTACAGGCGGTGGTAACTATTGCTCTGTTAAGGGATGGGTTGTTGGATTTACAATGGGCCAACTTCTAGTAAAAGATACTATTTTAGACAAAACGACTGCTAATTATATCCTGAATTCTAGAACCTGGAACAATTACCAAAATGCGCCATCAGGTCAACATAATATGGATGCCGATGAGATTATTGACTTCAAACAATTCTATGCAGTAAAGCATGATGGTGATGGCGGCGTAACTCTGAACTGCAATATGACGACAGAAGATAGAAATATTTCTCCTATTATTCAGAGCCATGCAATTGGTTTAGAGACTCATTTATCTGTTATTAACTCAACAGATTATCTGAGTGCAGAGAATACAAAGAACAAAGATTCATCTCCGGCTAAGTATATCCAAAAACCTGTTACGTTAATTAACCCGGCCAATGAAATCAAAGTTATGTTCGAAGCAAACCTTCCGGCAAATACTTCTGTTGCCGTCTATTATAAGACAAGTAATGGTGGTTTAATATCACCAACTGAAGAATGGGTAAGAATGCCAATTGAATCTGGAGAACTTGTTTATACAGATAATCCTCAAGAATTCAGAACTCAATCATTTTTGAAAACCTTTAATGGTGAATATAGTTTTGATACATTCCAAGTAATGGTTGTATTGATGGGTTCTAGAGTCGTTAATCCTAGATTTAAAAATTACCGAGCCATTGCACTTAACAAATAGGATTTTATCTCATGTTACAACCAGTAAAAGGCCACCAGGATTTTGCAAAGGATTGCAATTCTGGTTCTATTGTTAATACAAATAAAACAACATTCGAAGAGCACTTAAGAAAAAAAGAACAAGCCCGTAGAATAGACGTTATGGAATCTAAGATGGACAATATAGAAAGGATGCTTGAAAGGTTGCTCCAGAATTTTTAAAAATATTGTATGTTTCTAAAAAAGTGTAATGAAATCAATAACTTACGATTTAAGGTCAAGTGTTCAAGTTATTGATTTTAAACACTTTTTTAAATTTACGTCATTTACCAAAGGGTACATATTGCTAAAAGGTACAAAAATATGAAAAAGCAAACAACTGGCTATAATGGCAACGAAAACTTACCTAAAGCCGGTGCAAAATATACTTTGACGATGGAGCAATTAGAAGAATATGAAAAGTGCATGAAGTCTCCGGTATATTTTGCACAAAAGTATTTTAAGATTGTTACCGTAGATGATGGCCTGCAACCTATGAAACTCTATGACTTCCAAAGGGAAGCAGCAGAAGCATATCTTGATACCAATAAACTCATTTTAGCAACATCTAGGCAAATTGGTAAAACGACTATTGCAACCGTTATTGCTCTCCATTATGTCATGTTCAACGAATGGAAAACTGTTTTTATTTTAGGCAATAAAGAATCTACAGCAGTAGAAGTATTAGAAAGGATTCAGCTGGCATATGAATATTTGCCGTCCTGGTTAAAAGTTGGCGTTGAAGAATGGAATAAAACTTCAGTTGTCTTTGAAAATGGTTCTAAGATACGTTCTGCCGCAACGAGTTCAGATGGTATTCGTGGTAAATCTTGTGTTACTGGGGATATGCAAGTCAATGTAGAGATACAGCATAAATCCGGTACCAATAAAGAATATCATAAACTAACTATTAAAGAGCTCTATGAGTTAGAAATAGAACTAAAAGACAGAGCTCGTTTTAAAATCTTTGGCAAAGATAAGTTTGAGCATTATGACCAGGTCATCTATATGGGCAGAAAGCCTATTTGGCATATACATGTTAATCTATCAGAAGAACCTATTAGATGTACCGCAGACCATAAATTTTTAATGGCAGATGGTATTACCTGGAAAGAAGCAAAAGACCTCAAAAAGAACGATGAGCTTTATGCTGGTACCCTTGTAAGCTCCGCTAGAAAACAATACACTTATAGTGGCGATCATAAAGAAGTTATTGAAGACGTTTACGATGTTGTCAATATTTCTAATGGTAATATGTTTATGACAAACGGGATTATTACTCATAATTGTAATTTATTGTATCTTGATGAGTGTCTAACGTATGACCATAAAATTAAACTTCAGGACAAGAAAACTTTAGAAGAAAAGATTGTTAATATTGGTGAATTATATGATATTCTAACGGAAGAAATAGAAAATGTTAAACTAAATGATAAGTACAATATTTTCAATTTCGAATATTACTATCAAGATTCCGTTTGGTATGATTTTCAGGGTATTAAGAAAACTACTACTAATCATACCGTGAAACTATACTTAGATGATGATTCAATTATCCAAGGCACATTAAATCATAAAGTCTATAAGAAAAATTATATTCCAATGATTTTAGATGATTTTGAAGAAGGTTTTGAATTTAGTGCCGGAATATACGTAACTAAAAAGGAATATTGTCATGATGAAGTAGAAGTATATGACATTTTAAATGTAAACAATAAGGACCATTCATATAGCATTATAACTAATGACGGTTTTATTAAATCATCTAATTGCGCTTTTATTGATAACTGGAACGAATTCTCTGCATCGGTTTTGCCTGTACTATCTTCCGGTAAAAAGACAAAGCTCATTATGACTTCTACACCTAAGGGCCTAAACCATTTTTATGAGTACTATATTGGCGCCAAGAATGGTACTAATGGCTTTAAGCTTATTGAAGTAAAATGGAATGATGTCCCAGGAAGAGATGAAGCATGGCGACACGAAACATTACAGACATTAAATGGAGATGAAATCAGATTCAGGCAAGAGTATTGTGTCGAATTCATGGGCAGCTCGGATAACCTGATAGATGGTTCTGTTCTAAAGAATATTAAAGCAGAAGCTGTCCCGGATAAATCTATTCATGTTTCACCATCTTATGGTTATACCGTCTATGAGAATCCGATGCCGGGCCATTCTTATGTTATTACCGTAGACGTATCTCGCGGAAAAGGTTTAGATTATTCTGCGTTCCAGATTATTGATGTGACTTCGGTACCATATAAACAAGTTGCTGTTTTTAAGAATAATATCATATCTCCTAGGGACTTCGCAACATTCATTGTAACTTCGGCAAAACTTTATAATGACGCCATGATTCTTGTAGAAGTAAATGATTTAGGTGCTCAGGTGTCCGATATCATCTATTACGATTATGAATATGAGAACCTAATTTTTACTGAATCCGCCGGCACGCGCGGCAAACGTGTTTCTATTAACGGTAATAAAACCGCAGATAAAGGTATCAGAACAACGAGCAATATTAAATCAACCGGTTGCTCTATGCTTAAGCTCCTAATAGAGCAAAGAAAGCTGATTATCAATGACCTTGCGACTATAGATGAATTGGCCACGTTTTCTAAGAAGGCCAAATCATACGAAGCAGAAACCGGAAAACATGATGACCTTGTTATGTGCTTGGTTCTATTTGCGTGGCTAACAACCGACGGTTATTTTAAGTCATTAACCGATATTGACATTATGCACTCTCTAAGAGAAATGAATGATGAACAAATCTATAATGAGCTGACTCCGTTTGGTATTATCACTAGCTATGGCGAATACGAGTCAGAATCCGTAAATATCAACGGAACAGACTATAACATATATGTTAATGGAGACATAAATGAGTGGTAATTACAATGTAGGTATCCGTAGTATAGAAGATGTAGACACGTTACATCTTAATAATGAAATTAGAGAGTTTCTCCAATTTTTGCTTAATAAATCTGCAGAAAACGGATTTGGTGGTGAAAGGGTCGCAACCGTAGCGACAGATGTCTCGAATGTACAGCATGGTATTGGGGTGAAAATACCTAGAAATTTGTCTGGAGACACTACGTCGGGCGAGAAACACGTTAAAGTTAACTCTATTGCGTATAAAATCCTCATGGATTATATCAAAGATAAAAAGTTAACTGGAAACCTAAAGGGTGATAATTCGGCGTCAAAAGTGCACACAGTAATTAAAACCTATTTGGGTATAGATTTGTTATCCGGTAATGGTAAAGAAGGCCCTTCAACTTCTCAGCAAGAACTATTAACATCCTTAATTTGTTGGATTAAACGTAATAAAACAAAAACTATTACAAAAACGGTGTTTGAAGATGCATATAAGGCAAACGCGGCCAATTTCAAAGTTAGTGCTTCTACATCGCTTGCGATAACTGTTGAAAAGTTATGGAAGATATACGAATCTAACGATTCTGGTTGGAGAACATCTGCGGATATTATTGCTGATAAATTTGCTACTAGTTTTTCAAACTTTAATGGAATTTCTGTATATTATGGCAGCGCATCGGGACCGTTGGCAAAACTCTACAGAGTCGCCAAAACCGCAATTGAGCGAGAAGGTTTAAAAATGGATGCCAATAAATGGACTCCTGCCGATGTATGGTTTCTTACTAAAGCCGGCGCTAGTACTCTGCAGGCGTTACAAGAAAATTCAAATATTCATGATTTGAATAGCTTACTCCTAAAAGAAATCCATGCCAAGAACATTTTGCCTATCTCTTTAAAGAAAGTTAAAAGTTCAGCAACAGTAAAAGAATATAATTTTACGCGTGATACTAAGGGTAAGAATATATTTCCACATAATGCGGATGAAATTAAAAACATTAAAATCTTAAAGCTAGACAATAAACATTTTTTTAGTACTGGTGCTGGGGCAATAGAATTTACACTTGATCGACCATCAGATAATATCCATTTAAGCGAAAGGATAACAGCACGAACGTTTAACGGTGCTACGGCCTTTGCATTAGAAATCGATGGAACTCATGCTAAAGGTGGTAAGACTAACATTAAAACGCTAGAAACAGTTATCAGAAAAATTTGTAATGTACCAGTTACTATTCAACATGACTATGATGCGATTGCTGAGCATTTAGGTAATGCAACTAAAAGGGCTAAACCTGAATCATTACTAGAATTTTACAATAAAATTAAAATGTTGTCTAATTTAGCAACTCAGCATAAAATTCTAGTAGAGTCTGAAGATAGAGCATCTAAATTTTTATCACATGTTGTAACAGACGTAGCGAAATATCAAACCAGCAAGCACCATAATAATATTCTTAATTTAGAATATGAAAGGTTTGTTACAGAATTTGATAGAAAGGCATTAGCTTGGCGAGTTTCTAAATTTATTTTAGTGGAGATACTGTATTATATTTTTCATAGTGCTTCTAATAGGAATTCTAGTGCAAAACTAAAACAAATTATTCTTGAGCTATTCCAGGTGGCGTCTAGTCAACATGAAGTATCTGCGCCGTTCTTTAAAATATCATAGCACAGGGCCTCAGGGCCCTTTTTAGTGATAAATAATTTTCATTTATCAAAAACAAGGTTTCTAATGGCATCTAAGGCTAAAGTCAAATCTAAAGCGCCTAAGGCAATAAAGGTTTCTAATGTTGATAAGGCTCAAAAGGTTAGCAGTACGGCCAAGCAAAAGGCAACTAAACCTAAAAGCGGAGCAACTACCGCATTAAAAACTGCTGCTTTAGGTGGAGCTGCCGGAGCTGTCGTAGCAACCGGTGTAGGTTTATATCAAGCTTCTTCTTCTGTGGTATCTTCTGTTAAGAAAGCAGCAACTGTTGCTGGAGAATTATTAGACCCAAACCAGGCTATCAAAAGAGTAGAAGCTAATAATAGTGGTCCCGCAGAAGAATTACAGTTTCCTTTAGGGCGTGATGCGGATTTGACTTGTTGGATGCATATTACGGCATTCAAATACATCTATGATAAGAATGATATTCCAGGAAATAGGCGAATCCTAGATTCTGAGCTCAGTACACAAGTCAAGAAACTCTATACGGTTAAATTGCCATTACCCGGAGATATTTCAACTGCATTTAATGCCAACTGGTCTGATTATACATCTGTCTGGTCTAAGATTGTTAGAGCAACTAATGTGGCAGAAGGCCAAGAGTTTGATGTTGAACAATTTAAAGACAGAATTGCTGGTCTCGTAGGTTCAGGCGCTCTAGATGACGCCGCGAAAGTCGCCATGCTATCCGGATTTGCCGGCATTATGTCTGGTACAGGAATTGGCGCATCAGCCGGAAACGCTATCAATGACGCCCTGACGTATCTTAAGGTTGCAGGCGGTATTTCTATTAACCCGATGTCTCAGGCCAAATATACTGGGCATTCTATAAATTCTCATTCTTTCCAGTTTAATTTGATACCAAGAAATAGAAATGAATCTGTGGCCGCAATGAAAATCATCGAAAAGTTTGAAGACTCTATCCACGGAGAAAAGTCAAATGAACTCGGTGGCATTTTAATGAATTACCCGGATATGTTCAACATTAGATTCACAGGTCCTAAAGGAGAAGTTATTCCTGGTATTATAGAGATACCTGATTGCCATTTAGTATCGGTTAACATCAATCGTTCATCTGGTACGCCTGGATTTAAAATAACAAAGGATTATAATCCTATTAACTATATCCTATCTGTTGAATTCAGAGAATCCCAGAACTTAATTAGAGATGATTTAAGATTCCTACGACAATCGGCAGAACAAGCAGAAGCTCTACATTCGGGTAAACCTATTCCTAGTTCCTGGAGTCCTAATGAGCTATTAAAAGATATTAAACCGTTTGATTTACCGGTGACGGCTGCACCTACGTCAGAATCATCGGCCACAAGCACTGAAAATACCAATGCGCCACCAGACACGGTATCGGTATCACCTAATATTAGAAACACGATTGCTACTCAAACCGCGCAATCAACCGATGCACTCCTTAAAGGACTAACTCATCATTATAAAACCCAAGGCGTTTCAAATCCAGAAATAGCAGCAACACAAGAAGCCATCAAGATTCTTAGAAATCCAAATCATAAAGACAATATAGCTATTCGTAAAAATATTGGTACAGCTCTAGGTAAAGCTGGCATCGATCCTAAAGGAGACTGGACACTAGTTAATGCGGCTATTGATACTGCTCTTAAATCTGCTGCAATCAGATACGAAAATGCAATACTAGAATATAATAAGAAACAGGTACCAGTTAGTATTATTCCGGGCGTTAATGTGACACTAGACCAAAAGACAATCGATAATGCTAAGGGTGCGGTTAGAAATGTAATTGCATTTAGTCCGGTTGGTAGAGTCGTTGAAGGAGCAAGCCAAACAGTCAGAGCCGGCGCAAACTATGCAAATGAAAATGGTTGGATAGATTCAAATACTCATAGAACTATTGTCGGTAATGCTAATGTCTTTGGCACAAAAGATTTAGGCACCGTGCTTAATGAATATAACAGAGGAAAATAAATCCGATATGAGATTTTTAGGTAAAAAGGCTCTAGCAGCAGCCAACAAATATATTCCTAGTGAAAAAGATGGTTATGGTCACGGTTCTAAAACTTCTAAGAGATTAAACCGAGAACTGAATAAACTTGCAAGCAAAGAAATTACTAAAGCGGAAAATAAACTACTCGATAAAGCATATAAAGAACTCACCAAAATTGGTGTAAATCCTAATGACCTAATATCTGATGATGCTCTACGTGACCCAAAAGGAGCTCTTAAACGCACGGCAATGAATCGTATAGAAGCCGAGCTCATTAAGGCTAATGTGCCACCTGAGATTTTAAATCCTGAAATCATTAAAGACCCCAAGAAAGTTATTACAGGTATCGCACTAAATCAATTAGGTAATGAACTTGAGAAACATAATATTCCTAGGGAAATCTTGGACCCTGAGGTATTAAAGAACCCGTTACCATTCATACAAGATTATGCTGCGGGCCAAATCAATAATGAGCTAGCAAAATATGATATTCCTCCAGAATTCATAGATGATTTGATTAAAGGTAAAATCAAGACCCAGAAAGATGTGCTCACACATCTTAAAGGACCTTTAACCAAACGAATAAAGGCAGAAATCAGTGAACAACTATCCGATGTTAAAATTGGCAAAACAAATCTAGCAGAAATTGTAGGTATCCTATCAGACAATTATCAACATGCTCGAGCAGATTCTGACCTACTGATGTACCTTACGAATAAAGAAGTCCTAGGTACAAATAACAAGTTAGCTAACGTTGCTCTAGAAGATGATGAAGTCATATTTGTTATCAGGAAAAAAGTAGCAGAAGATACGAAACCAGCAAAAGAATCAATCATACAATATCCACTAGGTAAAGAAGGTTCTCAATGCTGTTTCTGTGTCATTACTGCGTTTGAGTATCAATATGACCCTAATGATATTCTAGGCAATAGAAGAGCTCTTGATAAAGAAATTGCACCTAAAGTAAAAAACTTATATGAAATCAGATTGCCAATGCCAGCTTCTTTGGCATCAACGTTTTCTGCTAACTGGTCTGATTATACGTCCGTATGGTCTAAAATTCTAAGGTCTGGTTCTATTACTCTAGGTGAAGGCATGAGCATAAATCCAACGGATATGATAAGCAAAATGGCAGAGCTTTATAATGATAATCCTGCCGTAAAAGATGCAGTTAATGTTGGTAAATGGGCAGCAATAGGTAGCCTTGCTTCAGGTTCTGGTATTGGTGCACTTGGTGACGGTGTTAATGAAGCTCTGAACTATCTTAGAGTATCAGGTGGTTTAACCATTAACCCTATGACTCAGGCAACTTATGTTGGTGCAAATATCAGAAACCATAAATTTAGTTTTAATCTTGTACCTAGAAACAAAGAAGAACAGATAGCTATTACAAAGATTATTAATTTACTAGAAGATTCTCAGTTGCCTGCTAGGAGAAATGACATGGGTGGTATCTTGTTAGATTTTCCAGATGTGTTTAATATTAGATTTGTTGCTCCCGATGGTAATCCTATTAACGGTATCTTAGAAGTACCTGACTCGGTGGTGACATCTATTAACGTGACCAGAGCAAACGGATTGTCGGCGTTTAAAGTTAGTAAAGACTATTTCCCGATATCATATAATCTAGAAATTAACTTTAAAGAGATGCAGAACCTAGTAAGACAAGACCTGAAATATCTTAGACAATCGACCGAACAATATAAAGCCCTACATTCTGGTGGAGTCATACATGCAGACTGGGACCCTAGCAATGCTCTTAAGGATATTAAACCATTTGATATTGGCACAGTCGCACCCAGTACTCCTGGTGAAGCTTCTGGCACAGGGTCGGTTGTACCTACTGCAGAAATCTCCGCTACGTCTGGAGCGACTGGATCATCTCTGGTGTCAGCGGCTAATATCAATACTTCTGGTATGAGTTCTTGAATGAAAGCCGTAAAAATCCACCTACTCAAGAAACCAGAGAATATATGGATGCTATTCCTAAAATTTATTATACATTAAAGGCTGCAAAATGAAATATTTTAAAAGTTTCCCTAAGATAACATATAATGGCCTAGAAAGTGTTGATATGTCCGTTAGATTCAAAGTTGTTGGCGCTCTCATGAAGAATCATAATGCATACTACAATTACTATTGGCAAGATTCTGATAGAATTGATGTTATTGCCAGCAAATATTACGGGAATCCTGATTTAGCGTGGCTGGTTATGCTATCTGGAGAAATATTCGACTGGATATGTGATTTGCCACTGAGTTCAAATGACTTCTATGATTATATGGCCAGAAAATACCCGGAATATGATATTGATACGCTTAAGGCAACAGTATACTCATATCACGATATAACCGGCACTACTATCGATAAGTTGACCCATGATGCCCTAGATGAGCTAGACCGTTCATCTACTTCTGTGTACCAATATGAACATGACCTAAACGAATCCAAGAGACATATAAAGCTTATCTCTAAATCATTAGTATCGGATATTGTTAAAGAATTTGATGGCAGACTCCAAGAAATAAAAAATGTTAGACGGTTGAGCAACTATGACACAAGAAACTAAATTCCATATCAACTATGTCTCTATTATCTCTATGAGTATCAAGAACTTTAAAGGTAAAGAGTCTACTATTTTGCCATACTTCATAGAGATGAATATCCAAGAAGATTTGTTCTTGCCGGCTCAATATGGCACTATTACTCTGGTTGATAATGTCAACTTCTATGAGAAATTCCCCATCATAGGAGAAGAAGTTTTAACCATAACATTTAAAGACTATGTTCATGAACCGGTAACCAAAGAGTATTTCATCTACTCTGTCCTAGAAAGACAAAACGCATCAGATAAAGGCCAGATGTATACTCTAGAGTTTTGTTCAGAAGAGATTCTGGCAAATAAGTCCCAAAGATATTCTAAGGCATATCATGATAAAGAAGCTCATATTATTGCTCAAGAAGCATTTGATAAATTGAACTCTAAGAAACCATTTGATATTGCCCAGACTCAAGGCCTTCAAGATTATGTTGTACCAAATCTTAATCCATTTGATGTTATATCTCAGATGGCAGCAAGGTCTATTACTTCTAAAGGTGAAACCGGTTCTGTGCTATTCTTCGAGGACAAAGATGGCTTCAAGTTCCAATCTATAGAATCTGTAATGGCAAGTGAACCTGAACAATACTATATTGGAGATGGTTCTGATGTGTCCTTAGCCAAGAAATACTGGATTTTTAATAATTATAAGTTTATTGCTCCGGTAAACAATATCAATAATGCAATTCAGGGCACTCACGGAGTTAATGTTAAAACCATTGATTTATTTCGGAGAAAGTTGACAGCAGATAACTCTTACGATTATTTTAATGATGACCAGTATACAGAAATCAACCGGGTCAATTCACCCAATCCTGACCTAAGGCTATCAAGTAAAGAATATCCGTATAAGTCTAATAATGGTATGTTCAAAATCACGGTTGCTCCTATGGAAGATTCAGGCAAATCAACAAAGAACAAAACACTCTCTAGAAGATACAATATCCTATCAAGCTTTAAAAATGGCCCTAAAATTCATGCAGAGCTAGCTTTTAACACTGATATTACTATCGGTAAAATGATAGATGTTAACATGGTTTCTATAGACGTACGAGATGCACACCAGAGCGCTCCAGGAGAATCTGATAAGTATCTTAATGGAAAATACTTAGTGACTGCCTGTCGTCATCTGGTGAAGCCTGGGAGCGCTCTGACGATTGTTGAACTAAGCAAGGATTCCTATACTAAATCTTATTATGAAGGAGACAACTAAATGGCCGAGCGTCAGAGTCATAACGTAGCCGGCGAATCAGGCTTTTATCATTTCTATGGAGTCGTAGAAGACAGAAATGACCCTTTAAAAGCCGGTAGATTACGTGTAAGAATATTTGGTAAGCATTCAGAAATGGTCTCAGAAGTGCCAACTAACCAATTACCTTGGGCCCAGGTCATGTTACCACTGAATGCTAATCCTAATGAAATGGTAGCAATAGCTGATGGCCAATTAGTATTCGGGTTTTATGCCGATGGCGTAGAGCAACAAATTCCTATTATCATGGGCCAATTAGTCGTAGATGGTAATGAAGTCAATGACGCTGCAGGTGAAAAACAATCCGGCTTTCAGGATATGAGAGTAACAAAGGAAGTAAAACGTCATGATAATACGGATTTTGCTAATGGTATCAACAATTCTAAGAATGCAGAAACTCATGGACCGCAAGCCAAGCTAAGAAGCGAACAACAAGATAAAACAACTAATAGTTTGTTTTCTTGGCAAGAGCCAGCAGATGCATTTGCTGGAAAATATCCATGGATTAAATCTACCGAAACAGAATCCGGTCATTTAATAGAATATGATGACACTCCAGGGCAAGAACGCCTTTATATTTGGCATCGTAAAGGGACATATATCGAGTGTACCAACGACGGAGATGTAAATATTAAAGCTATGCGTGACAAGCATTCCGTGACCAAACAAGATAACTGGGACATTGTCCTAAGAGATGATTACATCCATATAGGCAGAGATGCCAAAATATATGTCGGTAGAAATGCTAACATCGAAGTAGCTCAAAACGCCAACCTAAAAATAGGTGGTAATTATAAAGTAGACGTATCGGGGAATTATAATATAGATGCTAGTGGCACATTTACGGTAAACGCATCGACTATTAGGCTAAACTAATGAAAATTCAAAAATATAATAGCGTATTAAATGGTAAACTGGTATCCTGGAACAATACTACAATCTACGTAGCATTGTTGTCAGATGGCTACGAATTCGATGTAGGACATACTAATCTTGATATTATTCCTTATCAGAACTTTAGCCAGAAGTTAGAAGTATCTCAACTAACGCATAATACGTCTATTATTTTTGATGCTCAAGATATTAACATAGAAAGAACCGAGATTGCACTATCAAGATTCTTGTTGATATATGATATTCAGAAAGGGCCGTTGTTTTTATACGATGATGTCTGTGGTTTGCCAGTAGATGTCGAAGGAACACTCAATATACGGTTCTCGGACAATTATCATAAGATTTTTTCTTATGATATTTTAAATCAAGAATATTCATTCGGGACACCCATTGTATCGACTATTAAATTAGAAGCCGTACAAGAGCCAACCGAGTTAGACACCTGGCAATCTCGTTCTGGGATTCCGTTGACATTTGTCGAAGAAGTTGATAAATCTTATCTTACTAATAAGAACTCAATCTATAAAGATTTATCGGTATCCGGCAAGCCACACCCTTTAACTGGTGATTTGACTATAGTTACCGGAGTATCTGCTATAAATCAATCTCTAAAGAATATTATTCTAACCGATACGTATGAAAGGCCGTTTTCATCTCAGAATATTGCCGCCAATATCAGAAAATACGTGTTCGAATTCAATGATAGTATTACTAGAGACGCCGTATCAAAAGAAGTCATGACTGCAATCCAGAACTATGAGCCCAGAATTCTTGTTCTAGGCATTAAGATAGATTCCTTTGTTGAGTCATACGGATTAGCAATTACTATTGCATATAAAATAAAAACCAGTAATATAGACGGCACTACCACAATATATTTGAAGAGAGCATAAAACGTGAATAACGCAAATTCAGTAAAACCATCTCAATCTTTACCTTTACCGGCCCCTGATTTTGACTCTCTGAAAAATGCACTAAGGGACCATCTAAGAAACCAGGACGCTCTAAAAGATTATGACTTCGATGGGTCTATTATGTCTACTATACTAGATGTATTATCATATAATTCCTATATGAATACGTTCTGGCTAAACATGGTCGCAAACGAAGCATTTCTCCATACGGCAATTAAAAGAAATAATGTCGTATCTGCCGCACGCAATTTGAACTATATTCCTAGGTCTGCGTCTTGTGCATATACAGATTTGTATATCGAATATATGCCTAATGACATAGTAGTTCCAGAGAATTCTATTACTATTCCATCTGGTACCATATTCTCTGCACAATCAGAATCATCAGGATATACATTTAATTTGCTAGATGATGTCGTTGCAGAATTCGATGCAGATAAAGGTTTATACGTCGCAGATGATGTTCGAGTATTCGAAGGTAAATTGTTATTCCATGAATATTCTATTACGTCTAGAAAGAATCTAACGGACATTAACTCTACTGATGACCCTGTTATAGAAGGCTTATCGATAAGAAACGCTAATGTGGACTCAGAATCTATTACTGTCCTAGTAAAAGATAATTCTATCTCAAATGATTGGGTTTTGTTTTCAAGATATGATGATGGTTTAGATGTCGATGAAAACTCTAGAATATTCTTCTTATCAGAAGATGAATTTGGATACCAGAAAGTAACATTTGGTGATGGTACCATTGGAGTTAAACCTTCTCCTGGGTCTAAGGTTAAAATCGTATATTTGATTAGTTCTGGTCCAGGTGCAAATGGTGTAGCCTACTTTAATCAGGCATCATCTATTCCTGGAGTATCAATTAAAAGAATTGTGCCAAAATATCCTGCTGGTGGTGGTTCATTCGGAGAATCACTAGACTCTATTAAGTATAATGCTCAGCTAGGTTATGAAGCTCAAGGCCGCGCAGTTGTTGCTTCTGATTATGAGTATATGGCAAAGCTTGCATATCCTAATGCAAAGGCCGTTTTAGCCTGGGGTGGCCAAGATAATGACCCCCCAATCTACGGCAAAGTCTTTATTTCTGTGCAACCAAATGATGGCCTTGTCGTTACTGACTCAGAGAAGGCAGCAATTAAGGCGTTCATCAAGAAAAAGAATGTTATTACAATAGAACCAGAAATACTAGAACCAGATTATACGTTTGTTGATACTAGTACTCAGCTATATTACGATAAGACTCAGGCAAAATTAACGGGCGGTGCTCTAGAAAGAGCAGTTAAAGATAAAATCAAACAATACTCTAAAGATAAACTGAGCACTTATTTCAAGAACCTAGAATTCTCTAAATTGCTAGCAGAAATTGACTCGGTTGATTCTGGTATTATTACCAATATTACCGATATTAAGCTTAATAAAAGACTCTATGTTAGAAATAATAAATTATCAACGACTTCTGTATCATATCATAGCTCTATAAAGAAAGGTACTATTACATCGACACCTTTTGCGTATGGCTCATTCAAGAATTGTTATTTTGTAGAGTATGGTGATAATAAACTAGCTATCCAAACAACTATATCCGGTAATAAGACTATTATTGTTACGGATGCAGGTAGTATCAATTACGATAAGGGCATTATTGAGCTAGCTAATCTAGAATATGAACCCGATAAACTATTCTATAATAACATTAACCATTTGTACTATATCAAATTATTTGCAGAACCTAATTTGAATAGCCTTAAAGCAAAGTCTAATAATGTGTTGGTCATCGAAAATTCTTCGGTTAAGGCTTCTATGATATGATAAAATCAACTGTGCCACAAATAGGCAAGGTCATACCAGAATGGATAGTTGAAGAGCATCTTGACTTTATGACCTTGCTCAGAGAATATTATAAATGGGCCGAGTCTGGTGGCCAATGGTTAAATGAAACCAAGCAGCTCATGGATAATTACAACTATGAGCTCGTTAACAATGATAAGTTATTTGTCTATAAGGACGTCTTCCTGAGGCTGTTTCCTATTGATTCTAATCCGGATTTAATAAGAAGCCTATTAAAGTTCAGTAAAGTGTTTTATACGACCAGAGGCAACCTAGAATCATACGAGTTCTTGTTTAAACTTCTATGGAAAGAAGATATTTCTATCGAGTTTCCGTCTGATAATATTCTAAGAAGCTCTGATGGTGAATGGATTAGAGATTCTATAATGACACTCAACTATGATTCTGATGTTTCAGAAGAAGATATTTTGGGCCAACAGATTACCGGGAAAAAATCAGGAGCAACCGCATTTATTTCTGATATTGATACGTCTGTGACCAGTACCGGTTTAATGTTCTCTACGGTAAAGCTGAATAATATCCACGGGGCCTTCCAGACAGACGAAAATATTATCATCGATAAAGGTGCTACTAGTATTCTTTTAAACGTTCTACCAACATACGGGCGATATACGATTCATGGTTCTGGTAAAGGTTATCTTAGTGGAGCCAAAGTTCCGTTAAAAGATACCGCCGACGGTGATTTATTCGAAGTTAAAATTGGAGATGTAGACGCCGAAGGTAGAATTCTAAATCTTGTCGTTAAAGCCGGAGTAGGTTATACGTATAAGATGCCTGTTTTAGATTTTAATTCCGAAGATGTTAAAGATGCTACAATACCATTTGAAATTGCCAATATAGAATTCCATAATTCGACTGTTCATTATTCATCTGGATATTATAGGACCAGGCGCTCGGAATTATCAGATAGATGGGTACTTAGAGATGGTCACTATTATCAAGAATATTCTTATGTCATCAATTCATCTATAGAATTCGATACGCTCTATAGGCCAGTCATTGATTTGTTGCATCCTGCAGGTACAGTATTCTGGTTCAAGTCTAATAATGATTTTACTAGTATAGGTGATGGTACCAAGATTCTGTATCATGATACGATTAAAATTGTTGGTGATTCTGGCATTGATATTTCAGATAAGAACGTAACTGACCTGGTCGTTAAAGAAGTTTCAGCTATTGATACTTTTACAGGCAAGCTAAACACGACTAAGACGTATTCATTTGATACCGAAGAAACTAACCTAGATGACAGAATCTATTTCTCTTATGAGAAAGTATTGACTTCGGTCATTGATGATATTGAAGGATAAAACATTATGGGTGAAGTTCTAAAGCCAGAAAAGTTATCATTGCCAGATTCTAAAGTGCTTAATTTAACCTGGATTCCTGAAGCAGAGATTAAAAAAGTTAAGACAAAATTGTATATCGAGAGTTATATCAGGCGTTCTAATTATATCAATCTGGATTCTGACCATAGATTCCAATTCAGAACGGATTATATTGTTACTGATACGCCTGTTACACTTGATATGTCAGACTATGCTTTATATGGCGTTAATGAAAACAAAACAATATTCCCAATAGAACCATATACATTATCTCTGGATATTCATAATAACCATAAGAAGTTTATTCTAGAATTTGGTATCAGAGATAATCCTTCTAATACCGATTATAAACTATTAGAAATGGTACAAGGATTTAATCATGATAGGTTATTACTCTCTAGACCAACATTAAAATTATTCGATGGACTAGAAGGCACAGAGCTGTACAATCAAGGAGTACTATCGACAAAACTATATTTCAGGTGCACCAGAACGACATTAAACGTCTATGACGCAAATATGGTACTATTGTATACTTTTAAGTTTTTACCTGGTAACCATCTCTATTTCAAACTCATATCAACGTCTGACCATAAGCTTCAATCAGATTTGATATTAAGTCGAGGGCCATTATGATACCAAGCGGAAGAATCGTTATCTCTGATGACATTCTATTAGACCCTAAGAATAAATCAAGGGTATTAACAGAAGCATATGAAATGGGTGGTATCAAACTTCTCGATTCATCTAAAGGTTTATTGATAAAAGAATATCAGATAAAGACAGATGGCAAAACTATTCTGCTAAAGACGGAAGATGAAACTACCTGGACAGAAGTCATGTCTGATGTTGCTATTAGTGAAGTTGATATTACGTTCGACCAACAAATGAGATTACATCTGACCTGGGTTTCAAATGGTATCCCAAAATTCTTTGTCTATGACGCATTCCAGTCAAGGCAAGTCATCAAAGAATATCCAGAGATAAGAAATCCTAGAATATCTTTAGATGACAAAAGAACCGATATGGGCGCAGGTGGTTCTGATATTATCTTTGCTTATATTAGAAAAGATAGTAATGAACTTTGCTATAGAGTACAAAGAGACCTATACGATAAAGAATATCAAACCGGTCATGTCTTTACAGAAGGCGATGTTCTTTGGAAAATTGGCATGGGCCAAAATAATGCTTTCTTATTTTACATTATCAAAGGCGGAAATTTAGATGATTAAAGGTAACTATGACATATATGATATTGCTCCGGATGGCACTCGTACATTGGTTGCTAAGTCATCTAATGCGGTGATAGCATCATCATGGAATATTCCATTTTCTGGAGAAATAAGACCGGAAGATATTGTACTTATTAAAGACTTTGGTTCTGGTGTCGATTTACGTAAAGTGCTAGCCGAGAAAAGAATCATCAGGGCATTTGCTAGAGATATTTCTAGACTAGAGCAAGATGTTATTTCGGCTAATGCTACTATAGCAGATATGGAAGTCACCAAAGCTGCCAGACAAAAAGAATTAGATGATACTTTAGCAGAAATAGAAGCACTAAGACAAGAAATTATTGATTCTGAACAACTTATTATTAACTCTAGAACAAGATTAGAAGCGCTTAAGACAGAAATACCAACATCAAAAAGAAATGTACAATTAAAACGTGATGAAATCACTCAGTTACTAAGGCAAAAATCATTACTAGAAAATGATGTCAGAAGATACACAGAACAAATTGCTGACCAAGAAAACCTGATAAGAAATATCAATATTGATATAGATGCAATCACAGTCAGAATCCTCAGGCAAATAGATGGCATTGCTTCTAATTCAGATATTGCTGCTCTGAATGTGCAGAAGACAGATACGCTCAATCGTATCACTGCTTTAGAAGGTCAAATAACAACCAAAAAATCAGAGATTGCCGTTGTAACTGCCGAATATCAAAGGCTCAGAGACATTTGGATTCAGAAAGACACAGACAACGCTCCAGACGCATCGAGTGCTAAATCTGATATGGATATTAAGCAACAAGAACTAAACGCTCTGGGGAGCAATCTGGAGCAACTGGAAGCGGATAAAGAGCAACAGCACCAATTCCTGGCAAACATAGAGCAAAGAATCATCGATAAAGGTATCGAGATACAACCCGAACTTAAAACTCTAGGCGATCAAAAAACATCTAGAGAACAAGACTTAGCTCAGGCAAAATTGGAATTAGATGAACTCGAAAGGCAACTCAAGACTTCTAGAGAAGGCGTTACCGCATCTGTTGAGAACAAAGCTCTAAAAGAAACAGAATTGAGACAACTAGAAGGCATTGTTATTTCAAAAGAACAAGAGAAAACAGATACACAAACTGCAATGATGCAGGCTCAAGTCGTCATTGTTTCTAATACGAACTCTATTCCGGTTAAAGAATTATCGATACCGGAATACGAAGAAGCTGTTAAAGCGATAGCTGCTCAGATAGAAGCCAAACACCAAGAGCGAGGTGAACTTCAAGCTAGAATAGATGAGATTAACCGAGTTAAAAATAGCAGAGAATCAGAAATCAATAATGTTGCTCAGACAGCCTGGACGCCATTTGAGTATAGAACAGATACGGATTCTTATTCTACTATAGATGGCTGGCACACAAGAAACCTTTCAGAAGATGAGCTTACAGAATTAGGCGGGGAAACTAGTCTTAGTCGTACTAGTATTATTGGTGGTGTACCTAATATTATTAGACATGAATTTGAAGATGGTCAAGTCTATTATGGCTTGTATTGGTGCTCTATCCAAGAGATGCAGAATGCTACTCTTGTTCTATCTGATGCGGAGTTGCCGGCAAGTATATCATCGTCATTCAAGTTGGCATCTCATGTGAAATCAACCGGAGCAGGTCCCGCTAGAAACTATCTTGGCCAAAAGCTAAAAGAAGTAGATGGCAAATCGATATATCGTAGAGTATATCATATTTCAAAGATGCACACAGAACCAGGTTCTTATTCATATATTGGCGTTGCCTATGGTAATCATCTATTATCAATAGCTAAGATTAACCGGAGAGATGATGCCTTCAGTAGTCAACTTATTCTGAACGCAGAACATCGTCTAGAAGTTAACTATATCTTTGACATTATCATCATGGACGAAGATTCGTTTACTTATAAATTTGAGCTCGCTGGTATAGAATATACGGCGACAACAACAATAGAACCATTTAAAATTACTGTAAGCAATAATGGATTGATAGCACAAGCAACGTCTCTTGTCGATTTTGTCATGGGCAAATATACGGTTTCTGTGCCATTTCTTAATGCAACATTAACAAAGGATTTAAACCTGAACTTAGTTCATCGTCGATATAGCATTAGTGATAATATTATAGTAGAAAATAAAACTCCTGCAACATTAAGTAGCGTGCATATACGTAACGATTATTCTAATATCAATGTTAAGTTTAGCCCTGCAATAACATTATTCGGTATGGATGTTACGATACCACTACCTATCCGAAGAGACATGTTCAATATAGATATGAATGCTATAGACGGCAAGTATATCGGGCGCGAATATGAATATGCTTCTGAGAATATTGATAAGACCGTCGAACACTATAAGCGATTGCACTCGAGTTAATCTAACATGAAATCTAATAAAATCTACGGCTACGCGGAACTTACGGGTTATACCGTTCCTGACATTACAAAGTTGCAATCGAACTATTACCCGTTTGCAACTTATGAGACCGTAACGTATAAAAGAAACCTAACTGGTGAAGCAACCGTTAATAGCATTGAATCTGAGGCTAAAATTGCACCACAAGAATATCATGTCTATAGACACCTAAGAAGTAACATAAATCTTAGCTCTTCGTATAGAACGTCTATCGTTAAAGAATCATTGTCTATTACGTTGGGTGAAATTTCATCCGGGTCCGATAATACTGCAACCTTCAACTCTAAGTTGTTTACTCATTCGAATGCATTTAGGTTCAATAACTTTGTTATACCTTCGCCTCCTGCTACCGTAGGCATATGTGAAGTTTATACTCAATATGCTACAGATGAAGTCAACTATGGTAAAGCTGAATTAGTTAGTTTACCTAGAAACAATAAGGTACTGAGACCTTGGCGTAGATTTAATCTTAATGATTCTGTTAATATGACAGTTGACGCTACGTTTTCTCGGGTTACCAATTCTACTATAGTTGATAACACAATCTATTCTAGTAGTTGGCCGACATACACGAACTTTGTGCATAACGAATCTAAGTATGTTCCGGCCCAAAATCATTCGGATGAGTACGGATTAAATGTCAATGCTCCGATTGTCGTGCTTACTAATGAAATACTAATATCTCTAGAAGATGAAGTAACAGTTAGGTACCCAACCCTATCAGTAAGAGGCCATGTTGCTAATGTTTCTTCGGCAACACCATCGGCAAATGTTAATGTTCAACTATCCTTTGAAATGAAATATCATGCAATAGGAGAAGGCCTTCAGGTTACAGAACAGTTAACATCTACTATTATTGACCCAGACAAAGATTTGCAATCGGGCATAAGCCCAGAAACACTTACATCGAGAATCGAGTTAATATGACGCAATTAGTATCAACATATACAGGTGAATACCATCTAAGCATTATCGGACCAGATAATAAGGTCAAAACGGCCATATCCAAGAAGAATCAATTGTTCCCAGCATTTTATAAAAGATACGTATTTAGTGAAAATCCAAATAGTTATAATCGCTATTATATCAATACAGCAACTATTATATTAGAATCACCTGAAAACACGGCATTATTTGAATCGCCTGATTGGTACCGTAAGATTTATTATGATGAAGATGGTATAGCAACAAAGCTTATAGGTGTTGCCGGTACCGATAGTGAGATTAACGTTACAGTAAACCATCTAACAAATCCAGGAAGGCTTGAATGTAGTATTGGTGCAGCAGTTGACACAGAAACTCGTATAATGGGTATTATCTTAACGAGTAATGTTGATGGAGATATTAAAGAACGTGTGTTCTCTTGCGTTAAATTTGATTCTGTTGTCGTTGCAAACGCAAGTGACCTTATAAAAATTTCTTATGTTGTTAGCGCTACTGAATTCGATGAGCCAACTATTGCTACAACCACTTTTAATGATTTAGGTGCTATCACTCTCAGTATTAGTAAACTTAATACTAAACTATTAAAGAGTTTCGCTAATGACAGATACGGTAGTTCATATAATAGCAAATTTATCACCAATATTGGTTCAAAAGTTTTCAATAACAATAATGCATACCAAGTTTATTTCCATACTGTATACCCTGTAATTAGCACAACTCCGTTGCCACATACGGAAATTAACAAATGTTCTGAGTTTAATCTATATTCATATGGCCCATATGCTGATATTAGTGTAACCGGGTTCACTTCTAATTTTACTCTAAATTTCGGCCCAAAAGATGTTGGCAAAGTTCTATCTGTTGTTGATTTAAAACTTACTATCCCGTTTGCTCCTTGGACAGATGCGGACATGAGACACATCATAAGTGGCACAGGAGAAAATAATGTCAAATTTGACAGGTAAGGTTTCAATATATCAACGTATCAGTGATGATAAGGTTACCTATAGACATGTCTCTAGGTATGATGAAAGATTAAATCCTTTAGAGTATAATACGATAAACTATAGCAAGACTACTCATAGAGATACGATTAAACAAGCAACAAACCAAGTTGAGTCACTTTTAGAAAAGGGTGACTCAACCGCAATAGACAGATTTAAAACCGGGCAAGAATTTGATAATCTGGTACTAGAAGAAAAGTATTTTGCAATAGACCCAACTTTATTTCCAGCTCCAGAAAAAGAACGTATTGATGGTACAAGGCGACATACAACTAATTCTAGGTTATATGTCGTTAGTGGATTTGATTGGGACTTGCTTAAATCTGGTAAAGAGTTTGCCGATGAAAACCTTGCAACATTTAAACGTCTGTATCCTACATTAGGCAAAACAGAAGTTAATCTTTTTGGCTATAACGTAGCTTCAAATTCTTATGCTGATGCGCCATCTCCGTTGTCAAGGACTATATCGAATAATTATACGATTGAATCTTTGTTCACTAGTGATGAGATTAAAGAAAGGTATAAATGTGAAGGTATCGTATCTCTTGTAAATTATAAAGAGCCTGATTCTAATGATTATACAATGTGGTCTGGCATTTCTTTTAATTTGCCCGTTCCTGATGCCGAAGATGCAAATAAAGAGATTATCTTATTTGAAGTTCAACAAACAAAGCTGATAACCAACACCAATAATGACGGTAACAAAGAATTCGTTACTAGAGCATTTAGAATTATATTTGATGATGGTAGACCTTTTAGGTTTGCTGATTTACCGGCATTACCGGAAAGTTTATATTCTGCCGATGATTATAAGGTACTAATTGCAGAAGAACCCGATTTATTCTATATTGTTAATATATTCTTTAATAATAAGATAACATTTGATGCTATAGAAACAGACGACTATTCTCTGGAATTAGTTTATCATAATACATTAAAGGATAAATTATTTCCAGATGGTGTGGCAAGAAATGAATCACTTATTTCTACTGTAACAAATGCAAGAATTCGACCTCGGCATTTACACATATCGACATCTAGAAATGAAAGCACCGTTATGGCAGAGAAAGCTCATACCGGCAGATTAGAGTCAGATATATTATCGACAAGACGTGAATATATGCCGTTGATTGGTTTGCTTGATAATATCACAGATGAAAATAGACATATTGCTCTATTACTTTATCCGTCAATACAAGAAGACCTTGCAGAAAATGGCAAAATAAAGCGATATTCGTTGATGTTTCCAGACATAACAGCACAAGATAAACTTAAAAATAATCCACTGAAATCATTAGCTCCACAAAGTTTTGTTAGAAATGATGCAGCTGGAGAAGATATCCAGTTAGTTTATATCGATGATTCTAATGCTAGCAATGGTCACGTGCCCGGGGTAATATATCCAAGAGGATTCATATTTCCTGTAGAGTATGTTTCAACAACATATATGGGTACACAAGGATTTTTGAATGATATTAGTTCAGGTAACGGCGTTTACGAATACAACATAAACCAGACAGATATGGTAAATTCTTCTTATGGTATAGGAATTAAGCGGCCGACTAATTTTGTAACTCAGGTAGTCGACTATGAATCTTCTGCAGAATCAATAGATGTAACAACAACGCTAGAAGGCAATAATACTCTAAAATATGAAGTTGAATATGTTTTCAGGTCCCCGATTGTTAATGACATTTATTTGATTCCCTTGCCATTTCGGGGTAGGTTGTTTTATCTGAATTATAAAACACCAATAACTGTTGCCGCATCGCAAACTATTATAATCAAGGTTAATTTCTATGAACGTTTCTTTTAATGTCGCTGGCTATTATGACATTTATGACGGCAAAACCGGACAAATAGCATCGGTTTCTAAAAATAAAATTTGTCCTGGATTCTTTACGAGTTTTGATGATTACAGAAGCATTAGAATTAAATTAATGTATCAATATGGGGAGAATATCGGCCTAAGTGGTTATTGGCACGCACTGTTACTAACTAATCAATTAAACTTAACTATTGCAAAAAACGAAGATAATTTTGCTTATAATGATTATGTCAGGTTCTCCGAAGCAGACAACAGATATTCTATGAGTGTTCTGGGATTAAAGCCTTTAGAAGTTATAGAAGAAGAGACAAGATTTAAAATAATAACCAGGCATTGTTATAGGTTACCAAATAAAAATCTAGGTAATATCACGGGATTTGCTATTTGTAAGCAAAAAAATGACAAAACAACTCCCGTGCTTGGCGATGCAAATAAAGTCTCGGTATCTCATGTCAGAGATGAATTCGGCATTAAAGGAACATTTCCGCATACAGAAGATACTGATAGCATTATCGTCTATAGGGTAGAATACTTGGTTAGAAAGCCATTAAATGTCGGTGTTAATTTTATGGTTGCTCCAGATAATGAGCAATATTATGGAGCATTTAGCTATACTATGGCATGGTTAACGCCGTCGGAAGTAAAATATATCTATAGTAAAAATAGAGTTTACCAACACGACGAGGGTTACGGTTACCCAGGTTATATTACATCTTTTAAACGACCTATTGTTTATGCTTATCCAACTGCCGACATGACTATTAAGGATACAGTAGAAGTACAATCCTATTATATTAGCGGTGACGCTAACGTGCCAACAAATGCAGTTACGTATCAAAATCCTGGACCAGAAGCAATGCACCCGCATATACATTATTCTACTATAATAAGCAACACGGATACGTCTGTTTTAGTTAGAGCATTTACTTCATTTGAATTATTAGAATATAATGGGCTCTATAGCATAAGTGACCTAGAAAAGGACCCGGTAAAATATGCAAAGTTATCGAATAATGAACCTTATAAAATTAGAGTCAGACATGGCAATCTATTTGTAACAGACGTAATTGATGTAACGACTGCCGGACTTCATAAGGTCTTTTATAAACTGGATATTAGTATAACAATCAGTGAGAACGAACAATATGATGAATAAAGAATTCGGCGGTAGATTTGAAATCATTGATGAATCTGGCAATGTTTTACGTTCTGAACATAATAGGTTCTATAGCACATTTTGGAAAATGTGGTTCGATAGCCTTAAGAATGTGCCCAGCACTACTTACGGAGAAATACCACACATTGTTACCGGCTATAGCCATAATGATGGCCGAGCAAAATATTATTCTCCGGTAGTATTGGTTACTTCCGCCGGATATGCCAGAGAAAATTCTCCAGAGGAACTAGCAAAAGATGAATCTCTCAGATATTATGCTCCGGCAGTTAATAATGTTGTCGACCTTAGGTCTAGTGACTCCACATCTCAACATAAGTATTGTTTTATTTTCCATGATGAAGACTTTATTGATATTCTGTCAAGAAACAATATCGAAGATTTTAGCTCAAGTAAACCATTAAAGCTTCCAACAATAGCCATTGTTCGTGCTATAGAAGAAAGTGTTAGTGACACTAATATTAGAAGGTTCGTTTCTCCTAATGGTTTACAACTAGCTTCCCAATATAACATTTCGGCAAGATATGTAACTATTGCAATGTATTATGGTACCACCACCGCCAGCAATAATAAGTTCTTGCCTATTGCTCAGACAGATTTTGTGCAGCCTATAAGAGCAGCATATTCAAGAAATACTATGAAAAACTGTCATGATGATATAAAGGTCAGATATATTATAGAATTCGGCGTAAGAAAACCAGAAGAAATTAGATTTGCCACAACGTTACGTGTTCCTGGAGACCCAAGTCAATTAACTGTAACAGATACGACGAAAGAATACTCAGGAGAACTAAACACCATAACAATCGATAACAGATTTGGGCCTAATTTATTGACTAGACTCCAGACACTAGATTATAGTAACGGTTTCTCTATAAAAGATTATAGAGATAAATCATTTCTTATTGAGTGGGCTACAGATACTGCTGAAATTGTACTGAACCCAAATAATGCAGTTAATGGAAAGGCGCTTTATCATGATAACAATACCAATCTACAACCATTTAATATCGACTCATCCGAGGCCATTCTTATAGATGGTGTTTATCGTATGCATTATGTGTTAAGTACGACCATTGGACAAAACAACTATAACATACAGCTTAGATTAAGTATTGTCATCGATAATGGTGATACAATTACAATTCCATCATTTAGAGTTAGTTGGGACACACTATGAACATAACCACTGCTATTATGGCAGCTGCCGATTATAATATCGATATATTGTGCCTGGATGCGCCAGATGGTCACCCGGAAAAATATAATAAAACCTATAAGGGCAAAAATAAAATTCTTCCAGGGATGCTGGAGGCGCTAGGATTCAGTGTCACCACTAACAACGTAAACAGCAATATCCACAAACGAACTTTTGAACCATATAACGATCAAAGTCCGGCCGGTTCGGCCAAAGTTCCAATCAATATCGCAAACGTTGTCTTTGAAAAAGAACACGCATCTGAAGCCCTAGACAAATATACATTTAAAATCAGTGCCGAAGGTAATTATGGTGCCGCCAAGTCTAGTTCTCATAAGCAATATAAGTTAAATTTTTTCAATGATTCTCTAGGACAACTCAATGAAATGCATATTCCAGATGAAATACTAGAGCCACTAGACAAAGAAGGTTTTGTTTATTTTATCAAATTGACGTATACTCTGGTATTAGAAATGCCTAGAACCAAAGGCCAAATCCAAATCGGTAAAGAGACAATTGATTATGAAACATATTTTGATATAAGCGTCGGTAAAACTATTACAAAATCAGATGTAATATCTCAAGGAGCTACGCATAAAATTATTCCGGCATTTATTAGTCCTAATTATACGGGTTTCATAGAAGACGCCTCAGGAATCATAGTTCTTGTCAAGTATAATACACCAGAGACAGGTAATATCGTGGTTTATTATAAGTTCAGTAAGCAAATTCCTAGGACAGAAAAGGTAATATTAAACCTATCAAAACTAAACATCACAATCGAGAATAAACGATGAAAGGTTCATTTGTTATAGAACATTATGATACGGCAGGCACTAAGAAAAGCCCTGACTGTCATGGGCAAAATGCTCTTAGAGCAGATATTTTCAATGCCGTCTTGTATCAACAATTCGAGAATACCGCTAATTATAGTCCGTCTTTATTGAATAGCCCATTTGTTAATGGTCAAGGTGCATCTGGCGTTATTAGAATAAAACGTGGTACAGATTATCCAAGGTCATTTTATGAAGTGCCATTTAGAAATGATGTAGTCATCAATCAATATACTAATCTCTTAACCTCGCGGAAATTTAAATTATATGACCCAAAGTATTATAATACCGGTCTAGACAGATTAAGAAACATGTTCAATATTGCACTTTTTACGGCAGATTGTCCGGTTGATTCAACTATCTTAACGACTGGTGCACCATTACGGCGAGTAATTGAATCATCTATTAACGATATTGGTGGTAGGGCTTTTGTTTATTCTAAGGAAGGTCAACAACTAGTTGACTTTTATAAGTCAATAAAATATTTTAGGTCTGATGTATTAGAGTCAGCGCTGGCATCAGAAATAAGAAAACTTTATAATATTCCATATAATCAACAAGAACATAGAATATTCATTGCTAACGACGACGTAAAGAATATATCAACATCACTTAAGGTTAATAAACTAAAGCCCGGAGATAGTCATTATAGATTCGATTATAAGGTGGTAATATCAGAAACATTTAAAAACACACTATCGACACCTTTACCTATAACAAAAATGTCTCTGTGTTATGGTTATCCTATGTGGACGGCTAATAGCAGAAATGCCCCAGCGTTAACTGCGACAGAAGCCATAGGTTCAGTTGATATCGCAGGCTGGGAAACCATGGTTGCTACTCTTGCCGATTATAATGTAACACTTGCCCCAGGAGAAGAACTCAGAGTAAACTATACAATTGCGTTTGAGTTAACTTATCCGGTTGCAGGTGAAACCTTTACATTTAAGACTCCTGATGGGCTCCTTAAAGAAGGAGAACAAGCTCAAACATATACCGGTAAAATCTACTTTATTCGAGAGCATTATGGTAAAGATGAACCAGAAGAAATAAACTATGCCGATAAAGATTTGTTAATTAACGGCACTCCGCATTCATCTTACCAGTATCGATATCCTGTCTATTATAATAATAAAGCATTTCCAAGTAAGTTCTATAACACCGACTGGAGCAAAATGAAACTCCATGATTTTAAAATTACTAAATTGATACCAACATTTAATCAGAATAATACTAACCGAGATAATTTACTTTATCAACACGAATCAGATGATAGATTATTCAAATTGACGGGTGCATCTATTCCGTCCACAAAACGCTGGGGCACTCATGCTAACGATTCACATGCAGGATATGAACATGCTAAAGTGACACTAACATCTCCGTTTGCTCCATTTTATTTGGTTAACTCCATGAACTATGCTGACCCTAATCAAAAAACATGGTACAACTGGTTAATTGTTCTAGACAAGCCATTTGATGTCGGAGCCAATGTTAATCTAACAGCAACTCTGAATTTACCAGGGCCATCATTCTTATTTGACACAAGCAAGCCAAATTCTCTTAGAGACTTTGAAGAAGAGACAATAGCACTTATGAAGGCAAGGTAGGAAGGTAAAACAATGAAATCAATCGTTACTGAATCATTCAAGATAGCCTTAGTAGAATCTTTTATCAATACGATAAAGGATTCTGACTCATATTATTTGCAGCTCTATAGTCCTAGTAAGAAACCATTATTTTCTATTAAAATTACCCCGGATAATATTATCCAAGGTGTTAAGAATAATAGAATCACTTACGACACAATTGTGGCGTATAACAAAGATACACCTAATTTGTATAAGCTACCTTTCTGGGGCACTTCTGAGACTTTATATCAGCATTCTGTCTATAAGTTACTAGATTCAAGACCAGGTAAAGCTTCATCTTTACCGACTCATAAGACGGTACAACCTGTTACTAGTCCGGATGGTTCTACCTGGAAATATATGTATGATATTCCACCAACTTTGGCATATAAGTTCTCTACGCCTTATTATGTCCCGGTCATCAATGAATCATCTGTTTATTTGACGGAATCATCTAACCGTCCACCTAATGGGCATGGTTATTCTATTCTATATGAGCTTGCTGCTACGTCTATCATCATCAATACCAAAATACCAGGTTCTTTATTTGATAAAAGGCTAACCTATAAGGCACTCTCTATTCTTAAAACGACATCAGATAAACCTATCATCTATAACAGCATCAGGTGCGTCCCGGTTGCGTCAGGTTCATCTCTAAACGTAGGAGATAGGTTTACTATATCAGAAGCAGGATTAGTCCTGGATGCGATTGTGGAAGCAAAGATGAAAGATGGTACCCTGCTCATATCAGGAGATGAGCGTATTATAGACCTGATAGCAAGAAATGAGTACAAATTCTCTAAAGGTTCTTATAGACTAGTTGCTCCTGATACACTGTCATCTGATTCTATGGTGCTATCAATTGATGATAATAAAATTAAAACTATCGAATCTAAAACTATGCAAACGATAATCACCGTCATCGACTTCTAAGGAGATACTCGATATGCCTTCACCTATTACAAAAGGTCTGCTCAATGTTGCCATCAAACAAGAAATTGTTAGTAAATTCCTTGATGGCCTTAAGGACTCAACTCTTTATATGGGCTTATCTCTTATCTCTGATACAAATGATGGGTACAGATTGACTCTTAGAGAATTCGAAAACAATATCTGGGACACCATGTCTATCATGCTCAAGGTTGATACAACTATGGGCATTTTACCTGTTGTCCCTAGAAATGCATGGCAAGAAGTTAATGCCGATTTATCCAATATTGAATTTGTTACAAATGAAGATGATACAACTATTAGGCTATATCGTAAAGTATCCGGGCCATCTAAATCAACAGAGAAACCCAGGCATCTAAACGGTACTAAAACCTATGCTGATGGTATTACCTGGGAATTCTTAGAAAGCACAACTCAAGAAGATGTATCAACATTCTGGACCAAGCATCATTGTAGTATATCAGAAGAAACTAATATCAGAATAAACTCTCTAGAATTCATCATCTATTCTGTAGAGTATCCACAAGATATTGCTGTACTCACTAATAGTGTATCGCTAATAATAAATCCTAAAACAATCAATGATACCACTCTAACAGATGATGTCGCTTGGTATTCTCATAGAGTTAACCTTGATAATAATCCTAAGGCTGGTGCATTCTTTTTAAGAAGCAATCCTGATATTACAGGCATCATTGCTCAATATGATGTAGATGGTTATGGCTATATCATGAGTCCTAATTCATTTGATGGCATCTCTACTGGACAACTAGACTTTAATGGAGAAGTTTATACAATAACTTCTTTCATTAAGAGTAGAATTAAACGTATGTCTGGTTATACACTCTTTACTCAAAAATTCAAGAAAATCTATTGTAATGGTAGAATCAAGATGGTATTTTCTGTCAAGGAATAGAGTGATATGAGAAGATATGCCTTAGATGTTTTGGTTGATATCCATATACGGTCACTATACTATCTTAGTATAAAACTCTATTAGAGATAACCTATCTTTTTTACATCCATTTTGTATCCTGGTTCATCTAGGTGATGTCCAAATAGTAAACCTATATGTTATATCATCTTTATGGATAAAACATCTCCTAGATGAACTGGGCATCACATGGATAC
>RRZT012800212.1_pt1 | contig 38174 bp, 56 predicted proteins | sample 2165551 | NCBI WGS metagenome assembly RRZT01 (sample SAMN10456910, study PRJNA506462) | wastewater metagenome | biome: wastewater; feature: sludge; material: wastewater sludge; isolation source: wastewater sludge with Escherichia coli K12::gfp cells carrying plasmid... | place: USA: Moscow, Idaho...
ACGTCTCCAATATCCACACCTGAGTTGGCTGATAGTTTACCAATGGCATTTGTTCCTGCTGGTAAAGCACCTACTACATCGACTTGCATTTCTGAACCTGATATAGCGTTGTCGATAGTTTCTACTGCTGCCTTAATGGCTGCCGAGTTAGTCTCGGTAATTGCACCTGAAGTTACTGTTACATCATTATTAGCACCAAGATTAACCAGTAAACCATCTGTTGTGTTCCCTCGTATTCTGTCAAAGCTAGTACCGTTGTACATTCTCATTCTACCGTCTACTACCAACGACTGTCTTGAACCATCACCATCGCCTAGACTACCTACAGCTACAGTATTAGTACCATCAGTCAACTTAGTTTGCTGTGTACCGTTAGTTTGATTCGCACTAGTTGATAGTCCAATAGTATTAGCTGTGACATCTACGTTCTGAGTGCCTGTAGGAGTGGCTGTAACCGTACCTGATACTGGTACTGGTGTGGCTCGGAGTTCTGTGTTTGTTAAAGCGTCTGTTTGTTGATTAGCTGATGTTGCAAAGCCTGTAATGGCTGCTGGTGGCGTGAGTGTTGATAATTGCGCTGCGGTTAAGACTACAGGCATTGAACCTGCTGCAAGTGCTTGACCCTGCGATGGTATTTTATCGGTATTGGTTTTGATAGAATCTACTGCTGTTTGTAATGTGTCCTGTTTTGCAGATGTGGCAGCACCAGAGGGCAATACTGAACTTGATACAACGACTGCACCTGTATTTACGGCTGTTATTTTGCCGTCTATAGAGGACAAACTTGCGTTCCCTGTATCTTGTTTAGATTCTACTGCTAAGTTCTCAAACGCATTTTGTAGCGACATATTATGCTCCGTTCGTTTCTACCCAAAGGGTTACTAGGTTCCCAGTTCCATCTGTTTCCCACCACTGGTAAACCGGCTCGCTCGTAACGGGAGCTAACTCTTGGATAAAGAGGTTAGACGGACCTGCTGCTCCAGGGTCGCCTTGTGGTCCTTGAGGACCAGTTGCTCCAGTATCACCTTTTTCACCCTTGCCGCCCGTCGTAACGGTAGAGTTAATGCTAGATGCCTGGGTTACGTTCGTTTGAACGACTGCGCCATTCGAGTTATTGGTCGACACCTCGCCGCCTTGAATCACGTTAGCGGTTGAGTTGTCTCCCCCATTCGTCACATTGGATGAAACGGTTGCATTAGTATTTGAACCAGATGTAACGCTAGTGCCGCTGGTTACGTTGGCTACGATGTTCACTTGATCGGCCATAATTAACTCAATCTGTTAGTTGGACTACCGTCAATCTTAAAACGGCCCTCATCGACCTTGTATATCTCGCCATCAGCCTGTTCTACCTTGATGTCATAGTAATATTTGCCCGGCTCGATGGTTGCTGTGTCTACTGGGTCGATAACAATGCTCGCTTCTCCGGCAGAATTGCCGTCAGTGACGTTTTTCAAAATAAGTGCGTCTGAATCGTCAACATCGGCGTCAAATTCAGCTTCTTTCACTGTAAAGCGCACAACCGCGCCAACAAGAGTGGTCGGCACCCCATCTTTTTTATAAAGTAAGTCGATTGTGTAGGTGGTTCCGCGATTAATTTCTAAATTTGCCATACTTAAATCATAACACAAGAACAAAATAAAACTCCGGTTTTTGAGGCCGGAGCTTTGACAGAAGACAAATTGGTTTTTACACCAATATTAGTTTACTTTTTCTTAGCGAAACTGTCTACCCACTTATTTACTACCGCGCGATTCCAATCCTCGTTAGGGTTATCCGGGAAACACAAGAAAACAAACTTATGGTACGGGCGATCACCGACTGCGGGGACTCCTACAACCACCTCTTCAACCTGCCCGCTGTCAATTAGGTACTGCAAAGATGTCAAATAATCATGCCAACCATAACCCACCCCAGTAGCAGGGTCTTTTACTAGGCTGTTAAGCTTGCCACGAGTAATATTTTTCTCTTGTTTTTCGTAATTTTGCATAGTACGCAAAAGTTTGTTGGCTAAATCAGCATCAAAACTAATCTCAGGGTCTTTGAGCGCTTTAATTTTATCTTTTTCCCGGTTAACCTCAATTTGCCCCTCCGCGACGGCGTCATCAAGAAGAAGGTTAATATCTAGCGGCGGCAAGTCAATATTTTCGACTAATTCTGATATTTTTTTAGTCCCTAAAATCTTTAATAGGTACGGTACATTCATTCTGCGCTCCTTATTTCGTTAATTGCTATTATTCTGCCGCCAATATCCAAGAATCTCTCGTGTAAACGCTCTAATTCAACAGCTAGGGTCTCGTCGGGGAGCCGCTCCAAAATCGCGAATGTCGTTTCGTCAATCGGGGGGATATCGTCAAGTAGTTCTGGCAAGTTTTCCATATATGCTAATATCTTAACATATGTCAGCAAACACAATCATTAAAGACGGAATCATAGAAGCTCTCCGCTACCCGGTGACTGTTTGGGACCTAGATGACAAGCGGTGGCATCATAACCCCTCTATAGCCCGCGATAAAACTGGTAAAATCTGGGTAAGCACCCGGCATCATGAGGAAGAACCGGCAATTCGCTATGCAAACCCGCTGCCTTACTCGCACCCTACGAGCTGGCTAATGCTCGGCATACTAGACGAAAAAACCCTGACTGTTTCTGGCGTTAAGCGCATGAAGCCAGACAAAAGCTGCCCCATATATATACAGGAAAAAGAGATTGAAGATGTCCGGATATTCTGGCGCAAAGACGGCCTACACGGAATCGGCGCCGCTATCAACGCCCACAGCTTCCAGGGCGAAACCAGGGTTTACGAAATAGAAATACTAATCGACTACGCCAAAGGCACTTATAAACTACTAAAAGATTATGGCTATATAAAAGGCCACATGGAAAAGAACTGGACGCCCCCATCCAAATGGGCGCAAAAATTTGATTATATCTACTCCCCTACTGAAGTAGTCCTAGAGAATAAAGTATATGGCAAAGAATACACCGGCATCACGCATGGCGGGTCCCAGGCGATCCCGTATAAAGACGGCTGGATCCGCATAGCCCACCAAGTCACAAATATGCCCGGCCTCACGCACCGCTGGTATGCCTCGGTTGCTGAACTAATAAACGAATCTGGCTATGTTACTCATACCAGCCAATTCTTCGATTTCTGCACCGGCTGGCGCCCACAAATCAGAGAATCGGTTGAATTTGTCTCAGGCATGGTCTGGTCCCAGGGCAAAGAAGGGGAAGAGTTGCTAGTTAGTTACGGCCTCCGCGACGAGACTTGCGCATTTATAAAAATCCCGGTAGACGTATTCAAATGGGAGCCACTCGATATGAACGTCAGCTATTATAACTGGAGATTCAAAGACGGCGAAGCGCCAACCGACCCTAAGTATTGGATCGGTCAGAAATTCAGCGGCTCGACCTATTTCTAGGCGTTAAGCAAAGCAACTAGCTCGGCTTGAGTAGTCAATGCTGTGTATAAAATATTCTTATAACGACACTGAGCGCGTAGCTGCTTCTTGTTCTGAAACGTAATTGGTGTTGGAAATGCTGCTGTTGATGCCATGACTAAAATTATAGCACTATCGTGGTATGCACGCTAGGACTCGAACCTAGATTGCTGGATCCAAAATCCAGTGTCCTACCATTAGACGACACGCATATCTGGCACGAACGGTGGGGCTCGAACCCACGACCTTTTCCTTAACAGGGAACTGCTCTACCACTGAGCTACATTCGTATATGGTCTGGCCGGAAGGAATTGAACCTTCGATCTCGTAGTCCCAAACCACGCGTGATACCACTTCACTACGGCCAGATATTAAAAAATCCGCTCTTCTTTTGGCGGGGGTTTACAGAATCGAACTGTAGGCTCTAGGTTTGGAAGCTAATGTTTTACCACTAAACTAAACCCCCTCGGTAAGACGGGTTCGGATTATTCTGTGGTTGTTGCCATGAAGCTTTCATAAAACAATTGTACCATAAAACAAAAAGCTCTCCGGTTAAAGAGAGCTAATCTGGCTTCTCGGCGTCTTACTCGACGCGACCCTCGGCGACTGCGTTCTGCTCGTCCTCGTCAGCATTAGGACTGTCATGTGGTGCAGCGACGCCCGGATTGAATGGGCTATCAAATGCTTCTTCCGCCCCCTCTTCCGGTCGGTTCGCCGCGTTATTATTAGGCTCCGGGTTCTCCATGTGCTTGCCCTCAGAATAAGGATCTTTCTCACCCTCTTGCTCGACTGGTTGCACCACAGGCTCTACTGGTTCTGGGCTTTCTTGCGCTACTACTTTTTTCTTCCTAGCCATAAAAATAATTCCTTGTTTAATTGTGCCTATATTCTACCACACGTTAGTCTGACTGCGTCGGCTCTATTATAGAAGTAAGCCGGCAGGGGACAGCGCCCACCTCGCCTGGTCGCGGCTCCCCCGTATAGAGAAACCCCTCAGTCTGCACTTGGTCATATAAGTAAGAATCAAGCATCGGAGCAGCCCCAGTATTGTGGTCACTCAGCCCCTCATGCCTTAAATGGTCTAGTAAAAAATGAGCCAACCGGGTCACTCGCGGAAACAAATCTATTCGTGGTAGTGGGTTCTGGTCAGCTTCCATACCACCATTAAACACCCATGTGATAAAAAGCACAAACAAAAAAGCCCCAAATCACAAGGGCTTTTCTGCAACAAATAAGGAGGTCAAGGGTACGACCCACCAACATAATAACTCATACGGCAGTTATCTCAAAAATAATTTTTACATTGCGGGTTAGGGGGGATTATGTTGTAATAGGTTTCTGTAATTTTTTATAAGATTTGGGGGGATGGACCTATACGGTATAGAACTCATGCACATACCCCAGCCCCCGCCTTCATGTGTTGTAGGGTTCACCACGCTCTGGGTGCTTGGGTACTCGTCGCGCCGGTCATACATATATAATGTTTACATACACGCATATATATTATATAGCTACACACCACGTCGCAAAATACACATTGTACGACACGAACATAATACGAACACACCTCTGTTATACCGCTTATACTTTATTGATCGCATATAACAGTACGCTATATATAGCGCCTATATAATACTATTGATTATATTATACCATAAAACAGTACATTTGTCTGTTACATTGTTACAGTTACACTACGACCCACTAAATAATATTCTTATATATTTTTTTATTTGATATAGATACCTGTAGCTGTAACAGGTTTTTTTGGCGGTTTACAGTAGTTTTTCGGGTCCTCATGTTACACCAACCTACCACTGTTATATATCCTACAACACTATATATTAAGACATTGTATCACCTACAATGCAAATTTTGACAAGTAGCTGTAACATTATTTAATATGTCTACCTCTGGTAAGTGTTGTAATATTGTACTTTCCGCCTCTGTTACAGTATTATTCTATTAAATATACTATCGACAATATTTAATTAGTCCTGTACTATTAGACAGTCAAGCAAGGAACGCTGACACAATCCAATGATCGTGACGATTGCGAACAAAGCACCGATCAACCAATAATATATAAGAATGGTGTTGCCACAAGTGCCAAACGGATTACTAGGCCAATGATCGCAAGATTGCGTAACCTAAACGGATCACTGGCACTCGCGGCGACATCATAGAAAAGGTGTAAAAATCTATGAGTGTACTCACTATACTCGCAAGCGAACGCAGCGAAAACGCTGAAGACTATCAAACAGAAACCGTCCGGGGCTATACCTGGATCAGCACGCCGGGGCATGGTTATTTATGCCTGGGATCAGATGACAATGGTTACAGCGACGCGCTGGCTATAGCACGCCGCAGCAATTACAGCTTTATTTTAAGCGGTGGCCTGGTCTTCTTAGAAGAAGATTGCGACGCACGCGAATTTTTGAAGACTGGTATATATAACTAAATTAATAACGCCACGGCCGGGGCATCGTACCGGCCAGAAAGTTGGATCAAATGAAAACTAACTCACGATATAATGGCTTGACCATTGAAATGATCAACAAGCACGCAAAGACCGAACTTGTGAAGGTTGCGACTGTAAACGGCCGTGATTACTACGAGGGCGCACAGCGTCCGGGCTATTACCGAGCTGTTTTGATCACTCGCGACGGCGTTGTCAAGCAGGGTTTTTGGTTCTCTGAAAAGGAGAGCGTCCAGGCTTATATTGACCGGATCGCGAATCGTAAGGCCGAGCGGCAAAATGCACGCCGGGAAATGCTAGCCAGTGATCCGGGCGTAAAGGTTGGCGACATCTTTTATACGCATTGGGGCTATGATGAAACGCATATTGACTATGTGAAAGTTGTATCAATAAATGGACGCCGGGCGGTGTTTGAAGATCTGACCGGCACACCAGGTTTTGAAGGTGTGGGCGATAAGCGCACAAAGCTTATTCAAGGATCGGGCGAAAATGCTTATATTAGCCTGACTAGTTATGCAAACGCTTACAAAACTACAATCGAAGAGGCACGCCGCAAGCGCGAATCTCAAGACGTATTTTATACAGGAGATTACCGATAATGTACACAATCATAAGCGCTAAAAGATTAAGCAACGGAGCGCCCGGCCAACAGATCTACACGAAGGCCGGCACGATCCGAAAAGATTGCGAAGTGAAAACATTTGACGGCACGCCGGAAGAAATGCGCGATCACTTGGCCGCTATAAAATGGGCGGCAACAGGCAAGCCATACATATTTACGCATATTGTTGGCCGGGATCTGTTTGGGTGTACTAGCATTGTCAAGCAAGATATAAACGGCATAATCTGTTCACCGGTAGAACTAGCTGAATTGCTGGGGGTGTAACATGAATAAAATATGCGATCACTCAAATTACAGCGATTATTTTGAACGGTGCGAAGATTGCGGCGCAACTCGCAACGATATAATCACCACCGAAACAAGCACCGGCAAAATGTACCTGGCATTATATGACACTCAAAACGATTCTTATATGCACTCAGGCCGCAACAGTCGGACACTCGAAGAGCTGAAAACTAACTTAATAGGCTATATCGAAGGCGCCGCCGATACGGAACAATGGGATTACAAAAAAATGTCAGTGTTCGATCTTGCTGAAGTCATGGAAATGGAAGTATGCCACCAACCGGAACCATTTAACGAAGATTAATAATTGACCTGTGGCCGGAAGTCATTAAAAGCCGGCTCACCATATAAATTAACTAAGAGAGGGTAATATCTTGAGTTACGGTACACCGTTTATAGATATCCCAATCAATACCCGAAAGGGTGGGAAGGATCTAGTCAAAATGGCTAAATCAAACAACAAGCTTAAAATACTTTGCCCCTACTGTGGCGAGGCGTGGACCGCTAAAATGTTAGCAGATTATGACTATGCTGGAGAATCTGAAATGACTGGACGTTGGGGCGAATCTATATCTATAAAAATTTACTGCGACAATTGCAAAAAACTTGTTTACAAAAAAAATACACCTATCTGGGAGTGGACAGAATGAAACTATACAAGTATCAAAAAGAATATATAGCCAAGTTATCGTCCAGCTGTATTATGGCTGCGGATCTCGGGACCGGTAAAACTTTGATGAGTCTGGCACATTGGGAGAATCAAGCCACAGGACGGCCATTGCTAATAGTTGCGCCAGCCAGCAAAATACGGACTGGTGATTGGCAAAGCGAGGCCGACAAATGGTTTTATGATGACAGGGAAATAAACACCGGCCAACCAGAGATAACCTATATCAGCTATGAATCATTGCGCCTTATGGACAAAGAAACGCGCCGGCCGAGGTGGTGGAAGTATACCGGCGCGCGCAATGGCGGTATTGTTTACGATGTTATAGCGGACGAGTGTCACGCGCTAAAGAACCCACAAAGCAAGCAATCAAAAGCAATTTTTGAGATAACCAGATCAGGCGGACTATTTATTGGCCTGTCCGGTACTCCTATGCCGAATGGCTGGATCGACTTCGCCGGCTACAGTAAAATATTTAATTATGTGAAGGGCATAACCGAGTTCAAACATAAATATTGCAAAATTCAAGACTTCAAGGGCTTTCCGGAGATAATTGGATATAATAATATCCCAGAATTAGAGAGCCAACTAAAAGCTGTAGCGTATAGGTTGAGCCGAGAGCAAGCCGGAGAGTTGCCGGACCGACAAATGCTAGGCGTAAATATTCACTTGCCGGACAAGGCCAAGAAACGATACTACGAGCTAAAATTGACGCGTATAGACAAGAATACCGGCGAAGTGCTCGATAATTCAAGCCGACTTTTATCTGTACTGCGCCAATCTACCACAGATGCCCGGCTGGATAGCTTGCTATCAGTGGTCGGCGACAGCGCAGATAATATTGTCGTATTCTATAACTATATATCAGAGCGCAACGCGATACTCAAGGCATTATCGAAACTCAAGGAAAAGAAAATATTACGTTACGACGGCGATCAGCACGATGAATTGCCAGATTCAGATGCAAATATCACAAATACGGTATTAGTTGCACACTATAAGTCGGCTAGCACCGGACTGAATTTACAGTGGGCTAATGTCACGGTATACTATAGTCCAACATATTCTTACCAAGAATTTGAGCAGTCCAAAGGCCGGACATACCGCAACGGTCAAACTAAAAAATGTTTGTATTACCTGTTCAATGTTAGGGGTACGGTCGATCATAACATCTGGCAATGCTTACGAGAGAAAAGAGATTTTAACGAGAAATTATGGGAGAACCAAAATGATTAACGACATAATTAACTACCTAATCTTCTCAACCTTTGTTATAGGACTCTGGGAATTTGGTAAATGGGCTAGTAAAAAGATATGGAGATGGAATGAGTAAGGTTTTATATAGATACGAGATTCGTTACAAGAGCTACGACTTAGAGAGGAAAATAGTATGACCATATCCCAACAAGTCCGATCAATCCTAGAGCATGTACCGGCTACCAGGAGCAGCGACAAAGAACTTCTCGTAACTTATATGCAGAAGTCCGGCATGGCACTTACCCCCAAGCAGATAGAAATATTCAAAGACATGCCAAGCACCGAGACACTCCGCAGAATCCGGCAGAAGATCCAAGAGAACGGAGAGTTTTTAGCAACTAAAGAAGTAGAGGAAGCGAGGTTCAATAAGTACAAGCAAACTAAAGGGCCTATAGGCGTAGCAAATGAGGCTCAGACAGAGGAGTTACTAGACGGAACTATAGTGCTGCCGAATGGCACAAGAGTGCTACCCTACGGCAATTAACATGTGGATAACTAAACAAGATTGTGCTTGACACAATGCAAGCAAAGATATAGGATAGAAAGGTAGACGAAAGGTTTAGCCAGGCGAACCCTGAACGCAGAACACAACTAGTCTACAGCGAACATTAACAAGTAGAGCGTAGTAGTGCTGGTGATTGACCCATTAATTCTACCGGAGCCGAAGTACAAGGTAGTTCAAGGAAGCGTGGGGATAAACAGACAGTCATTAGCACCATACGCTCTACACAATCGGGATAAAGTTCTGCTTGTGCGAGACTTGCGGAACTCCCGATCCAAACACAAAAAGGAAAACAAAATGGAATCTAAACTAGAAACAATACTCTGCTTAATAATAATTATGAGCATACCAATTTTAATACTTTATATATAAGGAACAACATGGACAAAGAACTACAGACGCTTTTCGTACGGAACGTACCCAAAGCAACGGTTGATAAGATCAGAAACTACGCTAACGCCAACGGCATGAAAATGGCCGGGGCAATTATTAAATTAGCGAGCAAACTATGACTAGCTTCCTGTTCAGAATAACCGTAGCAACGATACTTATCGTAACTGCCCTTTGGGTATTTGTGATGTATATCACACCTATGGGGATCGAGACAGGAATCAGCACCGGAGAACTAATAGAAAGGTTAGCAAAATGAGCATAGACGAAATAGTAACAAACGTAATTGCACAAACATTAGAAGCTGCAAACATGAAAGAAGAAGATCAAGGCCAAGAGCTAGCGAACATACATACTGAGGCGGTAAACCGACTACAGGGTTATGATGACGAGGGTAATCTAGGAGAGAAACCAGAATGAACCCCTTGAAACTAGACCAACTGATCGGCCACACAATCTCATATCAATGGGGCGGTACTATCCGCAAAGGTAAACTAATCCGCATTAAAGGCGAAGTGCTGATTATAGAAGATATAGTTATTAACAAAGAGAGGGATATAAGATGAGCGACGAAATAAAGTTTAGAGAACCACACGAAAGACTGTCTAATGTTGATGAGGTTGAGGTTATTGAGGTGGTGCGGGTGCGGTCTTTGGTAGGCAAGGGCGATGGTATAGGCACTCCAGGAAGGCAAATAACAGAGTACTTTGACATGAATGGCGAACGCCTAGCAAGAATAGATACATTCCTGGGCGACGACCCCCAAAACATACATCACTGGGCACCTACCCCACCAGTAAAACCACAAGTAAAGAAGAAAGGCTGATTATGGAACAGGTTGGGCGGGGCGGATTTAACAATAACTATAAGGAGATAAGAAAATGGACGTAAAGACACTAATTAACCCAAGCGTAAAAGCAATTCGAGTAATCGACCTACAAAAAGGCACAGTATATAAGCGAATTGTTAAAGATTACAGCGACAAGTACGAAGTAAAGTATGGTGTTGTGCTTGACATTATGAACGGAGACAAGACATTTATTGATGTTGTAGAGGTCAAAAAGACCTACGGTGATGTAAAGTTTGAGTTTACTGTTCTAGGCGAGAAGTCAGACCTAAACCTATACCCAACTACCAAAGAAGAACTGTCAGAACACTTCAAGGGTGTAGAAGAAAGCATTAAAGAGAGTATCGCCAAAGCTAAAGACGAGGTTGCGGAGAAGGAAAAAGGGCTTGCGATGTTCCAAGACCTTGCCAAGAACCGCTTTGCACAGATACAAAACACAGCTTTCGCACCCCTACAATTAGAAACAGCAAGTCAAGAGTAAACCAAAGGCAACTAATAAAGTGAAAGAGTCGGGCGATGAGTAAAGTTTTAGATATAATGCAGTGGTCGCTTTTTATACTGGCGGTTACGACGCTTCTGTTCGTAAGTTGGAAGATAGCTTTAGTATTGCTGGTTATTGATGGAGTCATTGGACTTGCTAGATTGGAGTGGATATGACCCCATCAACTAACATAAAGAAAGGTGAGTAGTATGATTTTTATAATGATAGCAATAGGATTAGTTATATATGGAGTCCTAAACGCAGAAAATAGCTACTACAGCTATGGCTACGAGATGAGTAATACCACTCCAGCCCCAGTCGAGCTATTAACTTGTGAGTTTTGTTACAGATGGCTAGGAACATACCATCGTAACGAAGATTGTCCTAGAGATAAACCCACTACCTCTAAGAGCAAGGATAAAGAATAATGAGTAAATATGCATGGGCTTGGGCAAACTTTGATTATATTTCTCTAAAAGGTGGCATGGATAGTCGCAATGCGGCATTCTTGTTGTACGATTTTCTGAATATGTTCGGGATAAAAGACTTTCACATTGTGTCTAGTAATGGTGAGTTTCAGAACCAGTCTATAAGTATAGTTTACATAGAGCCACCCAAGTATAAAGATGGTGAGATTGAAGATAAGTGGTACGAGCATATTAAGGAGTTAAAGAGTGATGTCTAATATATCAAAAGAAGAGCTAGAGAAGTGGGCGTTGCGTAATGAGACCAGACTATTACTAATAGCGTATGAGGGTGATGGTTCTAGTGAGATAGCCAATATACTACTAGAGTTATGTAAGATTGTGACCTCAAAAGAGAGTAAGGGATAGTATGAAACTATTGACAATATTAAATATTCTTGATACACTTTAGAAGTCAAATTAAATAGCAAGGGAACGCTGAATATGGCAAAAACTACTAATATGGAGTTCGTTAAAACTCCAGCCACGACTGGTAGCGTGAAAGAAATGATAATAGCCGGGGACCAGAATTTTTTGAGTAAAATCTCAACCGGTCGAATCGTTGCTCATCTGTTGCAACGGCACAAATTTGGCCTAGTGACTGCTTGGGCCGTGCTAATCACAATAACTTATGTTTTTCCCCCGATTTGGGATATATTAAAATCAGTGATTAGTTAAACAGAAAGAGAGGGTTTTGTGGGAAATATCAGAGTAAAATATGTGCTAACGAGGCGTAAAATTAAAGTAAGGGTTTTGTAGGTGGATTCAGCGTTATTGGCGGTTGGGTTCCCGGTCAAGTGTCGGAAATGCGGCGAAAAAGGTTTTGTTAAACCTCGCACCGACTACGGTGGCTGGTATAAATCAAAACTGTTGCGCATGAGCGTAAAGCGTTGGTTTTGCCCGGAGCACTACGAGATAGGCCGCAAAATGGATAATCATTTTTACGAAAATTACCTTACGCCAGATCCGTATGACGCCAAAGAACTTGCGGCAATCGAAGAGACTCAAGACGAATTATATAAATTATTAGACTAAGGAGAAGAAGACAATGGGAAACACCGAACTACAAAGATTAATAGACAACAAGAGCCTGGTCGCGTTACGCAAATTTGCAGCGATTGAGGCTGAGATGAAAGTGCTGAAAGAAAAGCACGACGAAGTTATTGAAAAAGTCAAACAAGCTATGATTGATAATAATGTCACTAAAATTGACGGTGACTGGGGATATATCACACTGGCCGAGCGTACTACCTACAAAGCCGAGGACTTGAGTGCCGTTGATGAAAAATACACCAAGCCAACGCTTGATACTGCTAAGGTTAAGGCTGAGGCCGTGCTAACTGGTGAATTGCCAGCCGGAGTCAGTGAATCGAAAACGCAATATATTACTAAAAAATTGAAGGAGGTGTAATGCTTACACTTATATTGATAGTGGCAGTTTTACTGGCCGTAAGTTATGCCGGTGACTATATAAAAAGGAGATGGGGGGAGTAATGCTTGGCGAGTTACTCTGGGCTGTGGCGCTATTTCTTGTGGCCGGGCTGTTTGGTTACGTTTCATTATTTATACTGGCCACCATTGTCCTGGCGCTGTTTGGTTTTGGAATTGATTTACTTAAACGGAAGGAAAGGAAATAATGGCAAGACTAATATTCGTACTAGGCCACCCCGGTACAGGCAAGAGTTCAAGCTTGCGCAACCTAAAAAAAGAAGAGGTAGGCTATATCTCTGTCACTGGCAAAGAATTGCCGTTCAAGACAGATTTGAAGCCAGTCGTAGCTAGGACTGCCCCAGAAGTTAGAAAAATGATTCTAGCTAGCAAAAAACCAATAGTTGTGATTGACGATATCAACTATATATTCACGTTCCAGGTGTTTGGTCGGAGCAAAGAGAAGGACCAATTCCAGGTATTCCGTGATATTGGCAACGACTTCTATCAGCTAATTACAGCGATCATCCAGAAGCCCGGCGACCAGAACATATATATGTTTGGCCACATCGAGCTGAATGATGAACGCTTGGTCCAACTGAAGACTGCCGGGAATACCATCCGTAACAATATTGCGCCAGAGGGACTGACAAATATTGTCCTCGAAGCGATAAACGACATGGGCGATTTCGTATTCAGAGTACGCTCAGATGGGACCGGGGTGAAAAGCCCAATAGATATGTTTGGAGACAAAACTATCGAAAATGACTTAAAATTAGTGAACGATAAAATTAATAAATATTACTCAGGAGGTAAATAATTATGGTAGATTTTAATACGCTCAAAGAGTTCCACGAGTATGTGGCACTAAATACCGGCGAGAGTGACGATTATACGGAGGTGCAACTAGAGGCAAAGCCAATTATTCAAATTGACTGGCAAAGTGGCGGCACGGCTACTACACCAAAGAACGGCGCTTATTTAGAAGAAGTTTTGGCTGTAGTCTATACTCAGCTTAAAAATCTTAATACCGAGTTCCCTTGCCGTGAAAATTCACTAGCACTAACTAAAATTGAAGAAGCTGTACTTTGGCTCGCATCACGCAAAGCTGAACGTGAACAGCGTAACGTCTATGGAAAGGACGAGAAATAATGGGAAAAAGTTTATTTGACGACGTAATTGATAACGTAGGCGAGCCGTACAAAGGTGGCAAAGGCTTTGAATACGGTACTCACGAAGTAATTATTGGTGAAGCTGCCGCCAAACAAGACGCTAAGGGTCGGGAAATTATCGAAGTGGTAGTTTTTGACGAAGCTGATAACGACAAGAAAGCTAGCTGTACGCTCTGGTTCCACTCAGAAGGTGGCGCTAAAATGGCGGTTACTAAAGTGCTCGGTATTCTAGTACACAACGTTGGCGAAGAGAAAAAAGATAAAGTACGCGAGCTTGGCAAGCAATTATTTGGCAGTATTAACGACCCGGTTAAGGCTCGTGATGTTGTCGTTAAACTAATGCAAGACAAGCTAATTGGCAAAAAGGCATACCTAGTTGTCGAGCCGCGAGGCAAGTATAAGACTAGCGCCTACGGTGATCTATGGCACTATGCCGCTGAACCGCAGGGGGATAAAGAAGACGGCGATGATAAAACGCCCCTTGATGGAGAAAATATTACTAATACCGAAGATGCTGGCGAGATTCCAGATTTTGGAGATGACCTATAATGGCTGAACGAACAACACCACGCAACAGACAAGAGGGTTTTGTCGGGGTATATTTCACCCCCGACCTACTGAAAAAGCTTGACGCCAAGGTTAAGGCCACCACGCTGAACCGAAGCCAAGTTATACGCCTAGCGCTAATTGAATATTTAAAATAGTACACATGAGCTACCAAAGCAAAATCACAAAACAAATGGCTGAAACTTTCAAGGAACTGCGAGCAGATCGTATTAGGGCTACTTTTCCCTACCCGAGAAAAAAGCCCACCAAGTCATCTACTAAGTTAGGTCCAGATAATGAGTAAACGAAAAACAATCGTACTAACGGTATCAGTGCCAGAAGAAACGGACTTACATGCTTTCGCTGGGTCTATGCAGGGTATGTGGGACGTGAAAGTTATAGAGATAAAACCCGCTCCCATTAAAAGAAAGGAAACTAAATGAAACAATCTACTGACGATATGCAGACCAACAATAAGACCAGTAAGGTGCGGAAGTTTTTGACTAAAAAGCGACACATATACAAACCATATTTATCAGTATATTTTGATGTGGGCTTTTTGAGTCTGCGAACAGACGTGATGCACATGGCTTATGAAAGATATGCTCATGACTACATCAGGCTAGACTGGCGGTTCTTGAAGTGGAATGGCGGTTTTAATCTATATAAGCCAGGAGTGGATATAAAATGACTAGCCCTAAAGACACCCCACTACCAGAACGTATAGACACAATACTAAAAAATGCGGGTATTGAGGACTGCACCCCAGAACACGCTCCAGAATGCACCCACAAAATCATATATAGAGAAGCCACCCACTCCATTACCACCCTATTCAAAGAACTAGCTGAGAGGAAAGTATTAGAAGCTAGGCGAGATACGATTAGCGATATGATTATTGAGTGCTACAACCACGATGACCCAATGGAAATTGCCAAAGAGTTAGAGAACGAACGCAAACAATTAGAAGCCCATTTAGAGCAGTTAATTAAGGGGGAGTAGTATGAACAGTCAGAAAGTACACTTTAGCTCTCAAAGGTTAGACTGGAAAACTCCGAAAGCTGTTTATCAGATACTAGATGCAGAGTTTATATTTGACCACGATCCTTGTCCACCGAACTTCACAATAGACGGTCTTACTAGCGAATGGGGGGGGTCAAACTATGTGAACCCACCTTATGGGCGAGAACTACCAAAATGGATAGCCAAGGGTTACGAGCAGTGGCAAAAAAGCAAGACGGTGGTGTTTCTAATACCTAGCAGGACAGATACTCGATGGTGGCACGACTACTGCATGAAAGCTACTGAGATTAGGTTTATCAAAGGCAGATTAAAGTTTGACGAACATGTAAACTCAGCACCATTCCCAAGTGCAATAGTAATTTTCAGGGGCAAATAAATGGAACTACCTGAAAACCCAGAACAGTTTATAGCAGACTCTCAGTTACGGAGAGCTGAAATACAGAACCAGTTGGCACGGTTGGCTACTGAGCATGAAAACCTGTTGGCTGATGAATTGCAGATACAATATGAGGTAGCTAGGAGGCGATTAAGTGGCGAAAATCTGTAAGATATGTAATTCAAATAAGCACACGACAGCAAAATGCCCGTCGAAATAGTGTAAACCAATGGGTCGAGCACCATAGATATAGCGTCTTTTTGAAGGGGAAAAAACAGAGTAGTATAGGGGAACGTATGGCAGAAAAAAACGAAAACGAACTAGTTAAATCAACTACTGACGAGAAAATGTCGCTCAAGGCTAAACAGGCCAAAGCGATAACTAATAAATATCGGATTGTTCGATTCAGGGGGGCGGTATTATATCGTGCTGACGCCGGGTGGGAGCCGTTATCTTATGATGAGTTCGCTCGGATCTGCTACACCGTGCACGGGGCCAGCATACGCCAGACTCAGATCAAGGACTTGCAACATTTATTCTTCACCAGCTCAGATGATCTAACTAAGTATGCTCACTACATAGCTATGCCAGATGGCCGGGTATGGAATATGAAAAAGTTGAAATTTACTGAAGATGTTGCCCCAGAAGATTGTGTCTATACTACCAGGATTAACCCGACCGAGGGCAAGTCGCATCGCAAGTGGATAGAAGAAATCACAATGGGCGACAAAAATCTTGCAAATGATATTATCAAAGCTATTGCGCCGGTATTCATGTATAAAAAACCCTTTGGCGTATTCTGGTTTCTGGGTAGTGGGGCAAATGGCAAGTCAACCACGCTCAAGGCGCTGTACGCTATATTTGGCTCTGAGGCCCCGTATACGCATAATCGCTGGTTCAGCCAGCTAACAGTCAAACAGATTGAGGACGAGCGCGATACTCCGATGATTAACGGGAAGCTTGGCAACATTTGTCTCGAGAGTAACGATGGCCACGTTAAAGATACTGGTGGCTATAAAAACCTAGCCGAGCATAGTACATTTAGCGTGCACCGCTTCAACAGCCAGGACGGCGCTCAGGTCGACGGCAACGTGCATACTATATTCAACGCCAACAATATTCCTACCTTCGCCGACAAGACTCAAGGTGTCAGGCGACGTACATTTACTATTCCGTTCAAAGCATCATTCGAGCAAGATAGTACGTTTGACGAAAAACTATTTGCCAAGAAAAACTTTTTGTCTGATTTATTGGGCGAAATACTAGAAACAACCGTCAAAATCAAAGATGCTGGGTATAGCTACGCCTTCAGCGAGCAAACGCTGGCAGCTAAACAGGATTATGACGAAGAAGTGAACACCGCTGAAACTTACTTCGAGGAACTAGTCCATACAGAGATTTGGGGCTTCACTAATTTCACCGATCTTACTAAAGACTACCAACAGTGGTGTGACGAGCGCAGCTTTACCCCACTCGGCCGTAAAAGTATTGCTCATTCAGCCAAGATACTAGGCTATGAGCGCAAGTCATTCCGGCTTGATGACGATAAGGCCAAGCTTATCACTAGGTATGTTTATAGAGACTGGGACCCACAAAACCTGACAAACGTTGCTCAACGATGGGGTATGTTCCAGAAAGCGGGTAGCGATATCGAATTAACAGAGTCAGAAAAAGAAACACTTGAAGAAAAATATAAAAATCTTATAATGGCGTTCTGATGGCCAACTTAAAAGATCGTTTCACCGAACTCATCCACATGGAGTGGGGTGAGTTCGTTAAATTGGAGAAAGACAAGGGCGCTAGCGTAGATGATGGCGTGCTTTGTTCGCTGATACGCATTTGTGCTGATACTGATGATATCGCCGCTATAAAGCTAGCATTTGACCGTGTAGACGGGTTGCTGGAGACTCCAGTAGAGATTAAGGTGCCAAAATTCTACACCCGGTACATCAAAGCTAAAGAAATTGAGCCAGGGCAGAAGCAAATAGAAGCCGCAGAATCGTCTAAAAAAGAAAAAGCTAGTAGTTATGACCCTGCTACCGCAAAACTACGTGAGACCCTATCAGAAATGCGTTCCCTGCCCCAAGATGTAGTGCGGATAGTCAGACTTTATAAGAAACATATTGATGAGGACAAAAAGCGACCGACCGACCATGATCCAATGGTTAAATCAGTTATAGTAGCTAATCTGTTGCGGAATGTTAAGCGGGGGCGCTATAAGGCCATAGAGCTAGTGTTTGACCAGATTGATGGTAAGCTAACCCGGACAATTACTTTACTTGGTGGTAACGATGTTTATGTCGATGACTACACTACGCTTGTCGCTCCAGCTCACGCCGTCAAAGACGAGGCTGGACACTATATAGCAGAGAACGAGGTGATGACTGCACAATGGCTGAGAGGTTTTGCTAATAGCCAAAAGGGGCTAGAGGCTCTGGCTGAGGGGCTAGACGATGAGTGAAGCTAAACTTCAGTCTGAAATTATCCGTTACCTAAAATCTAAGCATTGTTTTGTTATGAAGTGTCCAGTAGTAGCTGGCGTGCCAACTGGTACTAGCGATATATTCTTTTGTTTTGAGGGCTTCTATGGCTTCATAGAGGTGAAAAAGAGCACTAAGGCTAGTTTTAGGCCACTACAAGAGGAGTTTTTGGCTAAGATGGATGAATGGTCTTGGGCGAAGGCTGTGTACCCGGAAAATTGGCTAGAGGTCAAGACTGAATTAGAGCGAATACTATGATTATCTATCACCCAGTAGAACAAGGAAGCCCCGAATGGAAGGCACTCCGTAAACCCCTATGGACCGGCACTACAGCAATAAGGTTATTACAAGGTAAGCCACTACTGGAAGAATCAGAGTTTGGTGGTAACTGGGCCACTAGGCGAGGGCAAGCTCTTGAACAGGTTGCTATTAAGGAGTACGAGCGTATAGTTCGTCGATATGTTTCGCGACCCGGCTTCATCACTAACACCGTTTATAACAATGCTGGATATAGCCCAGACGCTATAGATCGCAGGGTGCTACTAGAGGTGAAAGCGCTTAATGGCGAGCGACACGAGAAGCTGGCCGGCGGTGACATACCGCTAGAGTACCTAGTCCAAATATATTTCGGCATGATTGTCACCGGTTTGCGTAAGGCCAAGCTACTAGCATTTAACCCTGAGTATAGCCAACAACTGACTGTGATAAATATCACTTACGATAAGACTATTGGTAATAATATCCGCAAGAAACTTAGACTAGATATGAAAATCCGCCAATCTAGTTTGGGTTAGATCGACGGAGATACATTGCGAAGATTTTAGCGCTAGGCAATTCCTCATAATAACTACCGAACTCTTTGCAGTAATAAACTTTTATTGGTTTACTAATATAGTGTTCCTTGTTGAACCCTCTAATTATACTCCTACTTGACGCATGACCTCTGTTGTGATATTATCAATACGTTAATCACCCCGATTAGTTCAGCGTTCCAACATTGCACTCTCCTGGGGTGATTTTTATTTGTAGGCAAAAAGCCCCTCTTGTCGAGGGGTTTGCAGGTGAGTATTTGCCTAGTTTAGAGAATCGTCGCGAGAGACTTAGTAAGTAACATAGTGGAGTGGATTTTGTTTAGGGTTAAGGTGCGATACTCAACTCATTATAAGCACAAGCATAGCTAATATGCTATAGTGTTTTCGTGAGATGAAGTCCAGCAGAGGTGCTGAACTAAAATAGAGGGCCATGCGAGAGCCCTCTATTTATTTATACTACTCCTAGTTCGTGCTTGGGTCGTTCGGGATCAGATAGAAGAGTGCCGATGTTATCAATAGAGTAACTGCTTCCTGGACTGTCATATCTTTGGCTATGCCGAAATATGCTAGCCCCGCTAAAACTGCTGCTACGCCGACTGGTACAAGTGCTTTTCTTATTGCTTTTAGGTTCATCTTATTTTTCTCCTTCAAATTTGGGTTAGGTTGATTATGTGCTTTATAGAACTGCTTGTAGGGTGGTTTATTGCTACGCACCTTTAACCAGCCCCAGGATTTTATCTTTCAGGCTTTTCTTGACCGCCTCATCATTACTGGTGGGGTCGCCATTTAGCCTGTTCGTAAACCTCTTATCATTGAGGATTTTAGGCACTAGCTCTGACCACTCCCTGCCTGTCCAGCTCTTTTTCTGGGCTTCTGTTGGACTGTGTATGCCCCACAACTTTTGGTATAGCATTATTGCGTCTTTTCTGCTTGTAGTCACGTCTTGCTCCTTTATTACTTTTACTCCGTTGACTGACTCGCCCCAACCAACGTACTTAGGACTGTGCCCTGCTGTGTATATACCTATACTTGGGTAAACTGTTCCGTCACTCCAAAACTTACCATTCTTGAGCTGTACTCCTATATGCCCCCAGTTCTTATTTATACCGTCTATGGTTGCTGTGTAGGAAAAGTAAACTGGTACATCTACTCCTAGAGGTGCTCCGTCCTCATGCTGTTCGGTGTTCTGCCACGCTTCCCACGCACTAGCATATTTATTCGGTATTCCATAACCTTTAGTAACATTAGCTAGACAGAAGTTTTTGATTTTTCCAGCTTTTGATTGGTCGAATGGTTTTACTTGCTGCCAAGCCATACTACTCCTTATTTTTAACTGTCTGGTGGTCTACTTTTTGTTCTGCAACATGTTGAGATGGGAGATTTTTAACTGCTTGCAATATCTGTTCTGTGGACTTTTTGGTGAACTTTGATTGTTCAGTAACTAATTCACCAAGATGTCCATTTCGTTCAGCCGATTCTCGATTGCCAGTTTCATGGGCTTTAGCTAATCTGTCTAAGCCGTGTGCTATCTGACCGTGTATTTTTATCTGTTTATTAACTAGAGCGAAAAAGCCTGTAACAATAGCTGTTGCCAGCCCGATTGTTGCTAGTGCTACTGCGTTGTCATTCATACATAAGTCTTTCTATAGATAGGCACAAACAGCTCTTATTATTAGCGGTGCAATACTTGACCCCTGCATGGCAATGCTCGCCATGCTCGCCGCGTTAGCTTTAATGTTTAGGTAATAGGGGGTGGAAGCGGTCATGGTCAGGTTTTTTTCTTTATGGAATGTGCCACGCATACGTCCAGGGCTTGCAAGCGTCCCACGCATGGTGGCCGTCATGCTTGTATCTGATTCTGTTGTCGCTCCAGTTGAGAGGGTGCTACTCATAGAAACATCTGCTGCTGCATTGGCATCTATGAAGAAGTGCGTTTCATAGTAAACTCTCCAGGCTCCAATCGGCAAGGTTATGCTTGGGCCAGTAGAGGAAAGCCCGGTATCCCCATACCAAGTCCCTGACACTGGGCTCGCTTTTGCACAATCGTTGGCGGCGCTCGTAGTTATCGTCCATCGAGTAGGGTCTAGCGGGAAACCAAAGGGTGATTTCTGTCGTGAATAGTAGTTAGCAGAAATCGTGGTATTAGTCATTCCTGAGTTGTCTACTGTACCGGAGGTAGCTGACATCAGAACGGTTATTGTGGTGTCGGTAGAGAAGGCTACTTTAGCAATAATCCCGTATTTAACCTGTGTCTGAGTGAATTTAATTTTATCTCCAGCTTGATACTTACCGGTTTTGTCGACACCGACTATTTTGAATACACCGGTTATAGTGCCGGTTCCAGAAACATAGGTCCAGGTTTCGCCGGCTGAAGTCCATCCCAAATCGTCTATCAGCGTACCGTCATCGTTGTGCGCTACCTCTAGTACAGAGGCTACGTTGTCAGCCCATTGAGTCGTTGGCCTAATTATAATAATGTCATCTGGGGCGCTGCCTAAATCAGTCTGTCCAGGGGCTATATCGTCAATTTCGAGGTTGGCCCCGTCAACGTGACCAGAAAAGTCAACACAAGTATCTTCGGATATGACTGTTATAGTCTCTGCGGTGATAGGATCAACGAAAGTATGCGGCGTCCCCATGCTAGCCATGAAGGTAGCGTTTATATTTTCTACGGTGTCTACGACTATGGTGGACGAACCGGCTGTACGAGTATTCTGGACAACTGGGACGCTAGCGTTGCCGGTCCCGTCGCTTGCTTTAATCAAATCTATTGATGCCATGACTTAATACTACAACAAAAAGAGAGGTATTTCTACCTCCCTTATGCTTTCAAATCCTAAGACTAGGAGTTTGTGCGTTCTAGGGTTGCGATTGCTTTGGCTTTTAGGCCGAAGACAAACACATCACCTCTAGCACGGAGCTGAAGCTCAGAACCACCGTGACCCGGTACATCCTTGATGAGTTTCATACCGCTACCAGTGGCAGGGTCCATCTTAGGAGTAACACGGATGACAGCTCGCTTGTCGATAGCGATAACGTCGTAAGTGCTCAAGAACAGACTGTCGTCTGCCTCTACAACCATCACGCCGTCAATTGGCCCAAGAACACCGTTCTTACCGGCTGTGTAGCCTAAGTCAGAACCATCAAAGCTCGTTACAAGTGCTTTGAAGGTGTCAGAAACCGCGTAAGGGACCCAAGCAACCATGTTGCCAGGACGACCACCGTTGGTCTTCACCTTAGAGACAGTGTTGAAGAATTTCAACTTAATGCTGTCAGTTCCAGAAACCCAAGTTACCTTGTTGGCAACAGGACGAGCTGCAACGATTTTTGCAAGCGCGTAAGCGTCGAAGTCAGGGATGAATTTCTCATAAACCCATGATCGAGCGAACTTACTAGCGATTGAAGCAATCGGAGTGTCCTGGTCCAAAGTATCTTGAATACGAAGGAATTTATATTTGTTGTAGGCCAGTGTCATGTCCTGGTTGCCTGTTTCAGCAAGTACAACGGTTTGTGAAGTAGCCGTTTCGTCGTAGCTACTTAGAGATGAACCAGAAATATCATAGTTCAATAAACGAACAGTTTGTGCGGAAGTCCAGTCAACACCGTTAGCATCAAGATGCTTAGCAACAAACGACTCTTTCTCAAGAGGCTTGTCTAGGATTGAACTGGTCTTTGTTCCATAGCTTGATGCCATAAGAGTAAAACCTTTCAATTAAAAATAAAAATGTGTGTGTTGTCTTCTGCTTGGGTAAATCATACCATAAGTGCTAAGATTGTAGCAAATGGATATCCCCGCCCACAGACTGCCATTACGAGACTATCAAAAAGAAATAGTCGAGGCGTTCAATAATCCAAAAATAGACGAATTATTGCTTGTTATTGCTAGGCGTGGCGCCAAAACTACCACCACTTATAGTGAGGGGATCGTGCCAGAGCTGGTCAAACAAGTCCAGACGGCAGTAGCAGTCTACCCTACCGCTAAAATGGGCTTCGACAACTTCTGGACTAATATTGAAGACGATGGCTTCAAGACGCTTGACCACTTGCCAAAAACACTACTGACCGGTACGAGCAACTCAGATGATGATATGCGACAAATGCTAATAAATGGGTCCGTGTTTAGGCTGCTTGGGGCTAGCGGACCCGGTGCGGCTGAAAAGCTGCGTGGGGCTAACGGTAAAATATATTGGTTTGACGAGTTCGCAGACATGCCTATTGAGGCCGTTAACGTCGTTGCCCCTATCACAGAACGAAATAACGGCAAGCGCATTTATACCGGGACCCCTAAGATTGACGGTATAAACGGTGAGACTATGCGCCGGATGCACGAAGCGTTCAAAAAAGACCCCACAAAATACACCTGTTATATTGACGCTACCCACTACATGACCGCTGAGGAGCTAGAGAAGACGCGACAGGGATATATCCTTCGTAATGGCAACGACTTCAAGTTCCGGCAGGAAATGTTACTCGACTGGGGGCAAGCCTCTGAGAGTAGCTATTACGGTAGTCTAATGAGCTTAAAAGACAAAGATGGCACTATCGGTGAATGGCCACATAATCCAGCATATCCGGTCTACACTGTCTGGGACCTGGGACGAGCCGACACTATGGTCGTTGGGTTTTTCCAGTATTACAAAGGGAAACCAAGACTAATAGACCTGTACGAAACGCACAACATTGGACTAGATAGCATTATCCCAGTATTGCAGCAAAAACCTTATAACTACGGCTGGCATTTCTTGCCACATGACGGTACGGTAGCTAGCTTGAACGACAACGTGAGCCGTATTGCTTATCTAAATAATAAAGGCATCAGCAACGTGTCTACGTTGAAACGTGAAGGGGTGGGTATCGGTATTGGTCGAGTTAAAGACGGCCTTCCGGGGTTGCTTATTAACCTGGGGACCACTGGTAGCTACTCTCGAAGAATACGCATATATAAGCGCAAGTTTAACCCCGTCACCGGTGACTATATAGGGCCAGACCATAAATCAGAAAGCCACATAGCCGACATGACGCGCTACTTATTCGCCGCCATAGCAACATATTGGAATGAAAAAGGGGAGTTTTTATACTCCCCCGAAGCTGACCAGCAAGAATATGCTAGCGACTTAGCTAACGTTACTTTTTCTTAGTAGCCTCTTTTGGTAGCTCGTCAGCACTTACAGCTTCTACGCCGTCATCTGACCGACCGCTAATTTTTGCTAGATATTCTTCTTCGAACGGTGCTTCTTCTTCATCGGCACGTTCCTGAGCAGCCCGCAGCTGTTCTCCATAGATAGCGTACATAATTTGAGAGTTAGTAACTTTTTGACCACCGTTACGAGCTGTTAGAGTCTCCATCTTAGCCTCATTACGACGAAACGCTTTGACTTTTTTGACCCACTCTGGAGCTAGTCTCCAGCCAAAATCTTGGTCACGAGAGGCGTTAATACCCATATCAGAACTATTTATGTAGGCCTGAATCTGAGCCTCTAGTCGAAGATAGTGCGTATCTCCACTCTTTATGTTAAAAAACGGTATCCCTTTTGGTAAATTATCTTCCATCATTTTCTCCTTCTGCTAGATTGCTAGCTCTTTTTTAACTTGTTGTGCGAAATCATTGGGGTCGTCTACTGGTGATTGGCCGCCGTCGCCGCTTTCGTCCATGCGGTCATCTGTAGACGGCTTTGGTGGCTCTGTGGTGGCTGGTGGGGTCGGGTTCGTGGCTGATTGCTTGGTACTAAACTCATATGCCTGTTGGTATGGCTCTAGGTAGTCGTCATAGTGCTCTATGACATCAGGAGCAGACAATACTACACCTTTTTTCTCGTCAATTTTAACTTGTTTCATTAGTTTGTCATAGACTTTCTGCTGTAACATCGGGTAAGCCTTGAATAGCGGCTCATATTTTTCTACAGCTATAACCGCGTCACGCTTGAAATTAACGGTTGTCTCGGCAATTGCCCTAGCATCATCTTTGATCTTTTTGAGCTGGCTATCAAGCTTGAACTGCTCATTCAGGAGCCACTGGGCCGCCTGGTCAATAGACATCTCTCCGTCCGACGCCTCTACGACATCTTGAGGGGTCCGTAGCTCTTTGCCGGATTTCTCGTCAATTAGGGTACTTGAAAGGCCGTCTGGGTAGTATTTTTCTATCACCTCTTGGGTAGTGGTTTCTAGTTCTTTGCCAGAGCTTCGCTCTTCGTTCCGCAGGTTGCTAATAATAGCAGCAACATCATCTTTAGTTAAAGGTGGTGGAGTCTCAGCCGGCTTCTCTGGCGTAACTGGCTTAGTCTCTTCGCCGTCACCAGGTTTTTCCTCTGAATCAGCTGGTTTGTCGCTATCACTAGGGGTAGGCTTTTCTTCACTAGATTTGGTAGTATCGTCGGCGTTATCGTCGGCGGGTTTACTTTTATCGGCATCTTCGTCCTCCTTCGGGTCTTCTTTTGGTGGGGTTGCTGGGTCTTCTTTTGGTGTTACTGGTGCTGGGTCTTCGCCAAAACCATCAAATGCTTTAGTAAAATCGTCTTCGTCTGCCATTATACGAGCTCCTTTATTTTGTTATCTATCATCTGTCTGTATTTATTCAGGTGTAGAGCTAACCCTTTATGGATAGCCATTTCGTCAAAAGCTGCAATCTTTTCCGCATTAGTTGCATTAGCTGGTAGGCTAATAACATCAAAAGTGTTGTGTATAGCAATATCTTTCTGTAGTTCTTCCATAACCTCAAGTAAGACCGACTTATTGGGCTGGTCTTCATCAGGAGTTTTTTCATCGTCAGGAGTAGCAAACTCGCTCACGCTATATGGTATGTCTTCTGTCTGTGACATAGTGCTTATAGTATCCCTATTGGCCCATTTGTGTCAAATCTGGTTGGGCGGCAACAGGGGTTTCAGGGACTTGGTTCAGCGCTGTGGCTAGTTCCGGGGCTGTCTCGTCTAAGAGTTTGTCTTCGACTATTTTCTTTCGAGCCATAGCGCTAGCATCGTTAGGATCAGTGGTTTGACTCATAACAGTGACAGCATCTTGCAAGTCGCCACGTTTTTCGTCAGTCCAGTCTTCTTTGCTCATAGTAGTATCGACGGTAACATCAATCTCCTGGATGTAGTCGTATAACTGGTTCCAGTCTACTTTTAGGCCGTTAGGCGCCATTGGATCCGGGAAGGCATCTGGGTTAATCCGTAGTATGTCTTCGCGAGTAGCGTCATCCACATAAATTGTACTCTCGCCATCTTGTTCAGATAGGTATAGGTCAAGGCCAGAGATAACATACTGGCATAAAAATTCTTGGATAATGTTAGTAATCTGCTGGATAGCGTCATCAATACCAGCTTTTTGAGCCTGGGCGCCAACGCCGGTCTTAGAGTCACCAATAGCGCCAAGAGCCTGGCCAGGGTTCATTCCCATCGTAGTTTGAATTTGTCGCTCGATTGATGCGCTAATGGTAGGATATTGCTGACTCGTAGACGTATCGAGAGTTAGGAGTTTAATGCTAGCGTTGGAATCGGTTGCAGTCATTTTACCGCCAGCTTTCAAGCTAGTAGCGCCGGTAAATAGTCCCATCTGGACTATGGTTGGCTTGCTGTTGTACATCCAGGTAGTTCCTACGTTCTGCCGTAGAGCCATTAAGAAGTTCTGGTTGGGTGAAGATAGGCGCACTCGGCTGTCGCCAAAAGGCGACAACTCGGCAGGGTCTATGACTAAGAACAGACTTCGAGGGAAGCCGAATTTTGAGCGATTAGGTACGGTGCGGAGTATTTGGTTTATGCTAGGGCTATAGGTTTCAACGGGGACTGACGTATCTTGGCAGTATCGGCTCATAAGATCGTATGTCTCGGCGCTGGCCTCAATCTTACTCTGTTCCATTGGGGTGACATACTCAGCATAGTCAGAGGACCCGCTACTGTCAGGGCCGGTAGCGATGAGTGCTTTTAGTGCCGGTATGTTCCAGGTAGATACGGCTTTTTTACTCTCTCTGTCATAAATAGCTTGAAGTTTACCGGGGGTCATCTTGGTGCGAATCTGGAAATACGAACTGTGGCTGCCTTCTTGGACGCCAGGTTCAATTACAAAGTCGTTGAAGTGAATCAACTTGGGGATGATACCGAACTGACCATAAAGTTTCGCGCTAGTCACCTGGAAAAGATTAAAGCCGCGAGATAATGCGCCACGACCACCCAGTTGGAGAGTATTTATAAAGCCCTTACCGAAGGTGGTGGGGTTGAGAAGCACTTTTTCTACTCTATTGCGGCAAATAATAGCCTCGATGGTGCTCTCCGAGCCGTTGATGGCAACGGTCACGCGGGGCATCTTTTTAACGGCTGTACGCATAATTTGTCGGATAATACCGGCCACTGTCGTGTCCCCAATATTGGGGTTTTTACTGGTGCCACCGTCATATTGAGCATTTGCTATTGTATCTAGCCGCTTGAAATCCCTAATAATAGGGTCGACAAACGCCTTCCCTTTTTGCCACTCTGCAAGATAGTCATAAACCTTTTGGTCGGGAGTAACTTTTTTACTGTATGCCATAATATTATTTTAGACTATATCGCCTATAACTCCTATATTTACACCTTCGGGGAGAGCATTAACCAAGTCAAAAGAGGTTGGCTCACTCAACTCGCTAGAAACCTTCACTTTGAGCTCGTTTACAACTGGGTTAGGCAGCCTAATCCTTAGCCGTTTTACAGCCTTTTGGGTAGTGCTCGGCTCTTCAGAAAAGGGCATTGGGGTCGACCAGCCAATAACGCGGTTGTTGAACGAACGGTAGACCAGTCTTGGGTTGCCCCAGCCACCAAAAAAGTTTCGTGCAGTTGCGCCGTTAGTGAACGTCTTTGATTTAGTCTTGGTCCTGCCTTTTTTGTCGATATAAGACACCTCGACAGTTATCGTCCCTATAAAGTTAGCTACATAAACAACTAGCTGTGTTAGGGCAAAGAAGGAGTTGCGTGCTGGGGTGCTTGATATTAGCGCAGTTTCAACCTCAACCAAGAACGGAGTTGATGTACCATCGGCCTCTTCGTCTTCGGCGACATAAGAGTCAATAAGCTTGAAGAAGTGGTTGTCCTGGCGTATATACATGAAACTATCAGCATCAGGGGGCGAAACCGACCCGACCCAGTCAACCGCTAGGTCCCACAAGTACCACTTAGGCTTGTCTTTGTTGGTAAGGTCATAAATAAGCATTTGATTATTGTAGTTGTACCCACGAGAAGGGATAGCAAAAGCGACAAGATTATTCCAGGGAGCTCCAACGATTTTATTGAAGCTAGCGTTCTTAATGGTGCTGTACGTTGGGGCAACAGCATTACTCACGATCGAAGGCGATAGAACGTTTTGAAGATTCGCATCGGTTTTAATTGAGGTGATGCCGTTAGAAGACGGGAATAATAGTTGTCCAAGGTGAGAGACAACCCCATATCTAGCGTACACGGCGCTAGCCCCAGCGTTAAGGTCATCGGCGCCCCAGTAGTTAATGGTGGTATTCCCATAGCTGAGAGTCTTCATGCTAATAATTTGCTGTTTTGAAACACCCTCAGTACCAGAGAATAAGGCCAGTAGATTAGGTATGTTCTGGTTGTTACGGAAGCCAATAACAGAGGTGGGGTAGTAGTTCGTGCCCTTCAGGAGTGGTAGGCGTTGAGCGCCGTTATTTGCCCCAAAAGATACACCGGTGTCAGTTATGCCACCGAAATATAGGTCGTAGGGGTTATCTGGGTCGCCATATAGGACTGGGATGCTACCAGCCATCGTGCCGGCGGCAGCTTTGATTCCAGCGGTAGAGTTAGTGTCTGGAGCTAAGTTATAAGAAATATCAAACCCTATGGAGCCGTTATCGACGAAACTAGCGTCAGTCTTGGGGATGTTAGCCTTCAACATAGCAAGATCGCTGGCAACCGGCGTAGTCCCCTGTAATGCTATTGCTGCATACAAGTTACGGCTAGTGGCTGCGGTTGGTGGCGTATCGTTGAATGTTATGGTCAAATACTCTGACCCGTCGGTGGCCCAAGTAGACCGACTTTTGGATACCGCCTGAGTCTTAATGGGGCTGATAGCAGTCTCGCCACCACCATCTGAGTTATAAGTATAAGCATAGTAGACGCTAAACGCCCCAGAAGCAGTTATCCCTGTCGCGGCACAAGTTATTACTCCTACGGGGTCATCAACGTGGGTGAATATCGTTACGTTTAGTGTAGACAGGGCGACGTATCGAAGCTCGTCCACGCCATTCATGCAGAAAAGTATGTCATTTACTCTCAAGAAGGTGGTTATAACGTCAGTATCAGTGGTTATTACGTTGCTGCCGCCACAATCAGTCCAGACGGTGTCTCCTGGCTGACAATATTTCACTTTGCCATCATCAGCTATGAAGTGATAAAGCTCCCCTTCGTAGTAAACCGTTGAAACCTCGCCATTGAACCCGACTGAATCCGGCAGCCACCGCTTCCTGCTGAGTCGTTTAGTGAAGTTATTGGCCGAATTGATACGGCCATTTCGGCCGTAGCTTATGGCATCAGGGGGGATGTTATATTCTCCGCGCTCGTCAAGCCCCGAAGCAAACGAAATAACCTGGGCTGGAGTGACTATTGCCGCGCCCTTAACTTTTACCGGTTTGTCGACAGCCATTACCAGATCCCACCTATATTGCTATAGTTCTCTCCTCGCATAGAATCAACCTCATTAGTGGCATTATTGATTGCTACGGCTTTATTTAGTTCATTTGAGTATTTCTGAGCAAAACTGGGGCTGAGACTTACTTTCGTCACGTCTGCTAGGGTATTGTTCTTAGCGACACCAAGCACAGCCAGATTTTTATTATAAATAAGAGATATAGCTGAGTCATCAGTACGGGTCAGCCGAGGGAAGTATTGTACGACATCTAGCACAATATCAGCTCCGACCTCTTCAGCCCTGGGAGCACGGGACAAGACAATATTTCTGCCAACAAAAGTCGCTCGATCGGGGCGCAATACCTCGTCGTCAACCTGTCTCTGGTTGGGGTCTACAAGCTTGAACCTGGCAATAACAATACCATCACTTACAAATTTCAGTTCCTTATCCATGTCTATAACAGGGGTGCGGTAATCATCGGGCAGCTCAAAAGAGTAAGTTGTCTCGTTACTAATAGTGGCTAGCACAACGTCATCTTCTCTGACCTGGTTCCAGTATGTTTCTGTCTCGTACTCGTCAAGCCAGAGATTAAACCCCCGTATGAAGTTATCTTCAAAGGTGGTTAGGTCGGTTCCGGTGTCATCGTTTTCAGCGCCATTTATAGTGAAATAAGTATCCTGAGCAAGTGACCTAATAGTGTCTATAGCAGCCATAATATTATTGTACCCTATTCTAGCCTGAGCTTGTTATTTTATGAACTATATTGGGCCGTTTTCTAGCAATATACGGTATGGTCCCGGACTGAGCGCTTATGCTGGCATATTGTTGTGCTCTTGGAGCGTATGATGGGGTCTTCAGCCTACCAAAGCTAGTGTCGATGTTGCGAGCAGCTCCACCAGAGCCGCCACTACCACGCCCGCCACGACCACCGCGACCCTTGCCGGGCTTCTTGGCAGAATACTTGGGCTTATCCATCTTCCCCTTGTAGTTATCAGAGACTTTAGCTTTAGTCATAAGCTCATCAATTTTCCAAAGAGTCTCATACTGTTCGGGGTCGTAGTCATCGTGCTTCGGATTCCCCATGTTGCGCCACTCAGTCAAGCTAGTATCTTTATAGCCCTTAATCAAATCATAGGGGATCTTATTGTCGCGGTAAACTTCGCCCCGCTTGATAGCTACATCTATATCCTTCAGGGAGCTAGGTTTGACCGTAGGATCGCTGTTCATCAGGTCGCGTTTCATCTTCAGCACGGCCAAGTTAGTATCGTACTGGCCCTTCTCGAGATAGGCGGTATCAGTTCCCTCTGAGCTAACACCCTTGACTAACCCCTCTTTAAGCGCTTTAATTTCGCTTTCGTCAAGTTGTTTGCCAGACTTAGCTTTATTGAAAGCTTCTAGTCCCGACTCCTTAAGTACGCCGTCAAGATTTTTATCATTTAATAGACCGTACTTGTCAATCTGCTCTAACACGGAGTTAGTTTCTTGGTTTATCTGGGCTGAACGCTCTTCTCCGCCCTTTTGGACAGCCCCGGCCGCACCAACCATAGTCTCTACGACAGAAGGGTTATATAGGACATTACCTTCCTTGTCGGTCTTGTCTGGTAGCCGCTGGTCGAGGAAGGGAACGCCGTCCATAATTTTATTCAAAGTGCCTTCTACCCAAGAGTCGCCAGAGGTATCGTTCTGAGTAGGGTCAAATACCTTGCTTATTTGGTTCAGTAGTGAACCGTATGGAGTTGCCATGCGGGCGGCTGAAGAAACAACGCCTTGTGTATATTTACCGAAGTCAAGACGGCCATCGAGCATATCATTTATCTTATCTATGCCATCAGTTGGTGACAACGCGCCCACAATACCCTTCATATCTGCTAGGGACTCTTTGTTGATGCCCCCATTCCTACCGATAGAAGCAGATAGCAACACCGGCAAGCCAAATGAACCCATGTAAGATGGTATATCGTACCAAGCATCACCAATCTTGATACTGTTTTCTTTTATTTGTTCGCGTTCCCATTTAGCGCGCTCGTTAGGGTCTTTAGGATAGGCTCCAGTTATGTTCCCATTAGCACCCATCGCACCGAATACAGTCATTACCGTAGCCGCTGAACCAGACTTCTTGATTGACTCTTTAATAGCGGCCGCTCTTGCTGTGGGGTTATTAGCTGTTAGCGCTTTTACGGTGTCGATATTAGCAAAAGGGACAACTCTTTGTGCGCCGGCTGCTAGAGAGCGCCCAACGGCACTAGGATAGCCCAAGACGACTCGAGTGACGCCTTTAGCGAACGCTTCGCCGCCACTGGAATATTCTTTCCCCATGACTTCAGCGACCTTGTCGGCAATACCTCTCTGGACGCTCTTTTCCCAAGAGCTTCGTTTAGCGATTCCGCTACCTAAACCAGCGGCTAGTCTAGCTTGCGGGGCATATACATCTCTAGCCAAGTTCTCTGGGTCTTGCCGGGCCATTACATCAGCCCTCATGCGTAATTCGTCGCCGCTATAGCCTAATTTCTTGAGCATTTGCTCGTAGTGGTTACGAACACTTCGGCCTATAGAGCCCTCTATCATAGAGTCGCCTAATTGGTTGCCAGTAGTAGACCAGTTTTTCATGTGTTCGATTGGGTTTAAGCCAGCGTTTTTGAACCTAGTTTTTGACGCATCAACAATATTGCTAGCCCCTCTACCGAAACCGCTTATTGAGCCCCTACCAACACCACCCCCGATAGGAGTGCCTTTTACGGCCCGGCCAATTCTAGCCCCAAGACCGCCAAATATTCCTTCTTCTGCGCTTCCTAGAGAGGCGTTTACAAAGTTACGAACAAAAGTACCGGTACTGGATAATAATGCTGAATCCACGAAGTCCATAGTATATAGGTCGGCGTTTTCAGCCTGGTCTTCAATCTCGCGCATCAATTTAGTGTTAGTATTGCCTTTTAGGGCGCCTTTAGCTGCCTTATATTGAGCCATAGCCATGTCTTTTTCAGCTTTTGCGGCTGCTTTATCGGTGTCCATGAACCGCTTATAGTTCTCTTTGCTGGGGTTGGCATTGAAGTCGTCAGCCGCTTTTTTAGCATTATCACGAACAAGGGTGAAGTTATCGGCAGTACGTTCTATATCGGCAATATGTTGTTCGGTTATCTTGGTCGGGTCATCAGCTAGGGCGTAGAGTTTGCTTACAGCCCTGTTATATAGTTCTTTCCCTGAAGCAGTCCTACGAGAAACTTGGTTGCGGAGAGCTAGCCTTTGGCCAGATTTCGTCCCCGCCTCTTTCCAGTATAAGTCAGATAATTTCTTGTACTCTGGCGTGCCCGGCCTGACTGTGCCGCCGTCAAGAGCAGCCTTAACGTTGGCTACGTCCCTATCTGTCATGGCGCCATTTGCCCTAACATTAGCATCAGACTCTTCGATAACTTGGCCGATAGATTTAGTGCCTAGTTCGTTGGTCTGGTCAGCTTGTTTTGCTACCTGATACGGGCCTTTTCTGCCCTTTTTAATTTCATCGCTAAGAATTAGGCCAGGTTGTCTTGAATCGAGCGCATTGTTGGGGTTATTCGCCGCATTTATTCGCTCTAAGGCAACAGCAGCTTCATCTTGAGCTTTAGCCATAGCCTTAGCGTTTTTACGTTGATTCCGAGCAGATTGTACCATTCGTTTAGTAACAACCTTCCCGTCGGGTGTGGTCGAACCAACTTTAGGGATTGGTGGTAGGGCCGGTGGTTGAGCCGCGACCAGCTCGCTTTTAACATTACTTGGTGCTGTCGCAGTAGTAACCCTGACTTGTCCGGATGTTTCTGGTAGGTTTGTTGGCACGTCGGTGTTATCTATGACGTTAATGCCATTTACGGTCTTCACGGCTATAGGATTACCTGCTGGCACGTCTGGGCGCTCGCCTCTCTCTAGTAGCGCCTGTATTTCTGGGTCGGCTGATTCATTATAAGCTTTTTGCAACGAAGGCTCGGCCGTTCCCTCTCTAAGCTGGCGTTCAGCTTCATCGCGCCACATGGCCTTAGTCATGCGCTTTCCGCCCGTATCTCCAAATCGTACATTGTTGGTGGTCCGAGTGAACCCGCCCTCACCGTCAGGGACTAATTGCGTGCCGTTCTTTTCGCCTACATCTTGTAAGAACCCGGCGTAATCATCAACTACTTTGTCTTGACCTATTACTACCCTGTCTTCGTTTAGGACGAAGGGTTTTTCTGGTGCGCGCGGAGTCACGCCTTCAAAGCTCTCGATACTGCGCTGGTTCGGTACAGAAACCTTATTTATGGCTTCAGCTTCACCTTGTCGGATCTGACCGGCATACTTGGCTATATCTTCGTTTGTGGCTAGTGCTGGAGCGTCACCAGGCATTTCACGGATAATAGGCCCCTTTGGCTTTGGTGGGGTTGTTACTTGAACCGGTATATCAAGATTATCGCCAACCACTTCATTAACTGGTATGTTTTTCTTGACCGGTATTGGTCGAGGCTTAGTTGCCTCAATAGCCTTCTCGGCGGATCTAGCAATAGCTTCGTCGGAGATAGCCTCGTCTTTAAGCACTCTTGCGACATCATCGAAAGATCTTTCGCCAACTCTAAGGCCAGTTTCGGCTTTTCTCCCTAGAACCCCTCCTGGGATCGCGTAAGAAAGAACCATAGCGCTGACTAAAGCCGTAGGAGAGGGCTTTTTCCCGGTTTTTTGTTCTATGAAGGTTGACAATTCCTCTGAAGAGTCTCTCAGCGACTGAACTTTGCTGTCTCCAAATAGCCTCTTCTGCCAGCCAGAAGGTTGCCATGTTTTTGAAGGAGCAGCCGCCCTAGCCTTTTCGTCAATATCCGGACCAACGTACCCTTCCCTCCTGAGCCGAGTCCCCTCTTTGGAGGCCCGATAGGATTGTTCTATGGTTTGAGGCAATTCAATAGCAGAGCGTGCGCCCCCCTGGACGATTTCTTTCCCTACATTGAACAGCCCGGTTGGGGCTAGGTTGCGTTTTGCGAAATCCACAACCGGATTCCTATAATTTATCGGCTTCTTGACTGCGGTTTTCTTGTTCTCCTCTTGCCTACGATACTGGTCAGCAGGAGTATTGGCATCAAACTGGTCGCGCATTTTATCGAGTAGATTTTGCTTAGGCTTGACAATATCGCCAGGTTTAGGCGGCTGTACTGGCTGATTATTCTGGGTATTAACTACCGGGACAGCAGTTTGAGGCTTATTGAAGACTAAATCTTTATTAAGCCCCTCGAAAATATTTACTGGCTGTTGGGGTTTGAGCTGCTGCTCTTGATTTGGTGCATTTTGGCCGGTTTGATTAAAATTTCCCTGGCTCGGTGCGGGCTGACCATTATAAGCATTTCGTTGGGCCTGGCGTTCTTCATCTTCCCTTTTTTTGCGTTCGTTGCGACGCTGAACCTCGCCCCCCCGCATCCAGGGGGTTATTATATCCAGCGCTCTTGTAAAGAAGCTGCCGAAAGCCATCTGATTAAACCCCTACTGGGACTGCTTGGTCTTTGCGACGGCGTGGGTCGGTCATAGTGAATATACCGGAGCCGACTTGTCCTCCTGGAGCAGTTACGACACTAGGTTGAGTAGGCGCCGCGAAAGCAGTCAATTCTGGAGCTTTCACCGTCACTGGGGCTGTATCATATTCGCTAACTTGAGTGCGGCTGTTTCTTGCTATGGCTGGGGTAAGGTCCCCGGCACGGCTCATCCACTTATTAGCGTTACCTTCGTCGCCCACGTCACCATAATATCCGGCCATTTTGCCGAATAAATCTTGTAATTGCGTGTCTGTGTCTCTGCGAACAGCGCGCTGGTTATTTTCAAAGGCGTCTTCATTCGAGTTTCTTTTGCGACCAAGCTCCGTAAGGAATGTGCTAAGCGAAGTATCGAGAGCACCCTGATTCTCGTCGCGGGTATCTGCTCCGGTGCGAATATCGCCGGCAGTTACACCACCAACAGTGTCGCGGGCTATGTCTTCGGCTGTACCGCCGCCAGCACCAGTCCCTCGGAGTAGCGACATAAGGCCACCAAGACCTTTTATGCCGGCACGAATTGAATCCATGAAGTTGCCGTCATAGTTTTGCTGATTAGTAACAGTGGAGCCGTCATAAGCTTTCCGTTGCATACCTTCTTGTTCCTGGAACTCTCGAACAGTGTTGCCATATCGAGTTCGTTCAGCAGCCAGGGCAGCTTCTAATAGGCCGGGAATTTCATCAATAGTCCTCTGGGTGTTGTCGACCCCTGCCTGGTTCAGAACCTTTGGGGCTGCTACTGCGCCACCGCCGCCTCCACCACCAGAATAGGCGGGGGCTGGGGATGAAGAAGTCTTCTGTTTGGGCGGGTTTGGGTCATTGATCCGATCCAATCCATTAAGCAGCATAACTGCGTTTTGATTTTGGCTAGGGTTAGGCCCTAAGTTTTTAACTCCTGTTGCGGCCGTCTTGACCCAAGTATTACCATCTGCTCCTATCCAATATACACCAGCTGCCATAATTTTATTCCTTATCAAGTGTGTTAGTTGTCATGGCTTTATAATACCATAAAACAGCTAGAAATAGACTGATTATTCGGATTGTGACCGTGTGTCGTCAACTGCCTGTACTGCTTCTAGCGTGGACTCTTTATTCCAGTCTTTCTTAGGGATCTCATTTAGTGCTTCGTAAATCTTTACAAAATCCTCTTTTTGTTGGTCGGTGTAACCCACTCCATACTCGTCAGATAATATGCTTTGCACTAGTGCTCTATGGTCTTGATGTATGTTTGATAAGTCCATTAGAAGCCCCCTCTATAGTTGATTAAATCCCATTTAGTATCAGTTGAGTTATAAACAAATTCTATATGGTCAGTTTTACCTGCTGCTAGTGTAGTAGGGAGTGCAGTAGTTGTTGAGCCTCTGTAGATTGCGTTAAACGAATAAGTTTGAGCATTGGTGGTTTTAAGTCTGAGTATCATTCTATCCCCATTAAATGCTGTGCCTGATGGGGCATTGACTGTAAGAGTCCCTGCTGCCTGGGTGTTATCTTGCCTGTTGAGTGCATAACCAACCGCAGGTGTTATTGAAGTAGCGTTTGCCATTGTTTGCGTGGAATCACGCCCGACTGCACTAATCTGAGTTTGTTTAGCTGATAAATCGTAAAGTGTTGCACCAGTTTGTGTGCCAGGGAAGGTAGATACATCTAGCACGGTGTTTTGAATCAAGTGTAGGTAGACTATTGTGTTGGTTGATTTAATTACGTTATTAGCCGAACTGGAGTTATCCCCTCTGGCTAAAACGACAATCCCACCATAAGCTGCTGCTGTACATTCAAATACCTCTGCCCCTGCTTGTTTAAGTCTGCCTGCATCAGATAAGACAAATATGTACTGTGCTGAAGCTGTACCTCTAATAAATGGTGCTGTAGTAGCCCACATTTCAGACTGTACAGTAACCTTAAAACTAAACCCTACTGCTGTATCCCAGATATAAGTATTTGAGGTAGAGTACATTCTAATACTGTCAATGTAAGGGTTCTTCCAGCTTGTGATAGTTACTCCTGTAGGCCAAGTCAGAGTTATACCACCAGAGTCATAAGCTAAGCCGTTCCCATATAAAGCACAGTAATCTAAGTTGTAAGCTCCAGCTGGGATAGTTTCGTTCTGCTCAAATTGGATTATAATTCCACCCTCTTGACCTGTTTTAGCTGTCATTAAGTCTGGCCAAGAGTTATAACGGTTACCTGCTTGAATACCAGATGAATTAAATATAAATGTCTGGTAAGACTGTTGGATTGGTGTGATTGTTAAATCGCTCATTTATAATTCACATCTACAAAACAATCTGCACTGCCGATTGTCTTTGTAGCTCCTGTTGATGAGTTAGACCATGCTATGCCTGTTGAAAAGTATCTGCCATACACGCCAAAGTCCATTGAGAAGTTAGATAACGCTGCTACCCGAACAGTTATGACTGGTGCGGTGGCATCTGCTGGTACAGTGGTCGAATTGAAGAACTGAAAGAACTGAGCTGAGGTTTTAGAGTTATAGCCTGTCACGCCGTAGACCGTTCCTGCACTTGCTTTAGTGACGCTCGATGCCTCATAAGCGGTTGATGTGTCATTAGATAATGCCTGGGCTGCTGCACCTGATGGGGTCGGGTTTACCCCACCGATTACATTAGTTCCTGCTGCGATTGAGGTGACATCAACGTCTCCAATATCCACACCTGAGTTGGCTGATAGTTTACCAATGGCATTTGTTCCTGCTGGTAAAGCACCTACTACATCGACTTGCATTTCTGAACCTGATATAGCGTTGTCGATAGTTTCTACTGCTGCCTTAATGGCT
>RRZT012139807.1_pt1 | contig 38095 bp, 25 predicted proteins | sample 2165551 | NCBI WGS metagenome assembly RRZT01 (sample SAMN10456910, study PRJNA506462) | wastewater metagenome | biome: wastewater; feature: sludge; material: wastewater sludge; isolation source: wastewater sludge with Escherichia coli K12::gfp cells carrying plasmid... | place: USA: Moscow, Idaho...
ACTGACTCAGATTATCCCGTTCATAACTTAATTTGACCGCATTAACTTTAAAATCTCGGTCATACACTTTTCTTTCTTTCATCGGATAAAGATACTACTTTTAGGACTTAACTATATGTCCGTGTAAAGTTAGTAATTCCAAACCGATATATCGAGAGATGATAACGGAAAGGTTGTTTATACACAAAAGCTAAAACAAGTATCTCTTTTTCCAATCATGCCTTCTGTTTCATACACGTATAATTTTTAGATGTTATGACAAATACAACAACAATAACATTCATATTAATCGTTTCATTGCTATTCTTAGCATGCGAAAGCGATGTAAACTATAAGGGCAAGAATTTCCCTCCCAAGATGGTACTAAACTCCTTAATTGATTGCAATCAGGATTCTCATTCAATAAAGGTATCGGAAAGTGTATTTGCTTTTTCGCAACAAAAGTCTAAACCAATTGAAGACCCAAACTTAAACCTACTAATTAATGGGTTCCCTATCGAGGTTAAGTACAACTACAACAAGGATAAGGACAATTATTATGCTTTTGATGCCACACTAAAGCCTGATGATGTAATTACTATTTCAGGCAATTCACAACCACATGGCTATGTAGAGGGCAAAGATATTGTACCTAAACCACCACAAGTAATTAGCGTTACACCCGAATGGTTCAAAAAAGAAGCCTTCTCTTATCTTCGCACAAAGATTAAGATAAAAGATCGGTCAAATCAAAGAGATTATTACAGAATAGTCATTCACACAAAAACAGTTTTTAGAGAGAATAAGCCAGATGATATAGATTGGAACAATTCAGAAGTATTACTTGATCAAGAACCTCTTTTTAAAGAGGTAACAGGCACACTTGGCGACACAAATACCAGTATGTTTGCAATATTCTCAGATGAATTGTTCCAAGACAAAGAATATACTCTAAATGTATATGTTAAGTTTGATAACTTCATAGATGCTGACCAATATGTGAAAGTAGAAATACATTCTCTTTCTGAAAACCTATACAAATATTTACGCTCTGTAGAATTAGCATCTAATGGAGATAACTTTTCTGAACCAGTGAAGATATTTTCAAATATAAAAGGGGGATATGGTATATTAGGCACATTTACAATTGATGAGAAAGCTATAAAGGTGTAATATGCTGTCTACATCAGATTTAACTCTGATATTCTATTTTATAAAAAGCAGTTGATATTATTGGGTGTAAAAAAGGGTGTAAATCTCGTAACTTCTTGATTTACACCCTTTATTGTGGAGCTGGAGGGACTTGAACCCTCGTCCAAACGAGGAACTAATTCGCTTTCTACATGCTTAGCTTTATTTTAGTTTTCGAAATAGAGCCTGACTAAAGCCACCGAACTCTATCCTTAGCCTTTTAATTTCGAATAAGCTCCAAGGCTTAACTTATTCTATCTTCGAGTTACCTGCATCACCTGATCGGCACGCTTCGAAGCCACAGCTTCCGGGTGATGTCTTGTCTCAGCACCTAGTGCCAGAGATTAAGCTATATAATCTACTATTATTCGATTATGCTGCAAGAGCGTAATTATTGTTGCCAGTTAAAATTTTGACGATTGTGATTATAGTGCCCCTCGACAACGCACTGCATGCTTACAAACCACTTCTACCCGCTGTCAAAACCGGTCAGCCCCGTTTTGTATGCTTTGTAGATTGTGTGCAAAAGTGTATAATAACAACACTTCTACATCTTAAGCTTCTGCAAATATAGACATATTGTTTGATAAATGGTTTAATATGGTGCAACTATTTTAAATAAGGTGCTTTTATCCATAACATCAAATTATGCCTTTCACCAAATCAATATACGAAAAAACAATGAGAATTGCAAATAATACTACAGCCAAGACGATTGTCTCCCACTCTTTCCAGTAAAAGGAGTGGAAGCAAAAAACGGATACCCTATATATTATAACAGGTGTATCCGTTTTTACTTTATACTACTCTCAGATTACGGAGCGGGTCTTTATTTTTTCAACTCTGGTTTGTAATACCCCATATCTTCAATACGGAACTTGGTTACAAAGTTGTAGTTTTTAATTACTTCGTTTTGTCCATAATGAATGTACACCTCTGCCGAACGACGAAAGAGCTTTGGGTCTTCGTTGGCACTTGTTAGCAATAGATAACCCATTATGATATGCCCAGCAGTTTCAACTAAGCGACGTGCATTGAAATCGAGAAACTCTGGATCTTTAGGTTCGGTAACAATCTCTACCAATTTCTCATACATCTTGGTCATTTTAACGAGACGTTTGTGCAATGCCTCCAATTCTGGAGCAACAGACATCTCTTCGTACTCTTTGATACGTTTCAAATAGGTGCCAGTGGTGACGTGGCGAATGGCAGCAACTATTTGTAATTGAGTTGTTCCCTCGTATATATTAGTGATACGTGCATCACGATAGAGTCGCTCACAGGTATAATCTTTCATAAATCCCGAACCACCATGTACCTGAACGGCATCGTAAGTAGTTTGATTAGCAAATTCGCTTGTCATTCCTTTTCCAAGAGGTGTGAATGCATCAGCCAAACGAGAGTAATATTTCATCTCGCTGCGCTCTTCGGGAGTAAGCTTGCGTTCTTTAGAAATATCTTCCAGTGCTTTGTACATATCTACAAAACGTGCAGTTTCGTACAAGATAGCTCTCGATGCATCAGTTTTTGCACGAATATTAGCCAACATCTCATATACAGCTGGAAATTCGATAATGGCTTTGCCAAACTGACGACGCGAGATGGCATAATCGTATGCCTCGCGATAGGCTGCTTCGCAAATGCCAACTGATTGTGCCATAACACCCAAGCGAGCACCATTCATTAGTGACATTACATATTTAATCAATCCAAAACGGCGAGAGCCCACCAACTCTGCTTTGGCATTTTTATAAACCAATTCGCATGTAGGCGATCCTTTAATACCCATTTTGTTTTCGATACGGCGCACATCTACCCCGCCATTGCGTTTGTCGTATACAAACATAGACAAACCACGTGCATCGGTAGAACCCTCTTCGGAACGAGCCAGTACTAAATGTAGGTCTGAGTCGCCATTGGTAATAAAGCGTTTCACCCCATTGAGATACCAACTGTCTTCCTCTTCATTGTAAGTTGCTTTTAGCATTACTGCCTGAAGGTCTGAACCCGCATCAGGCTCTGTTAGGTCCATCGACATGGTTGCACCTTTTGCAACTTCTGGCAAAAATCGATCTTTTTGATCTTCATTTGCAAATTGGTACAATGTTTCGGCACAATCTTGCAATCCCCAAAGGTTTTGAAAACCGGCATCGGCACGGCTCACTATGTCTGCAACCATAATATAGGGAACAACTGAGAAATTTAATCCTCCATACTTACGTGGAAGTGCCATACCCATCAATCCAGCATTGCGAGCTGCTTCTAGGTTTTCATCTGTACCACTAGCATAAGCAACGCGCCCATTAGTCAATGTGGGTCCTTCTTGATCTACACCTTCGGCATTGGGTGCAACAATATCGCCACACACCTCACCTGCTATCTCTAGCACTTTGTCGTAGCTATCCATAGCATCTTCAAAGTCTTGTGGGGCATAATCGTATTTATCTTTATCTTGGTAGTTACGCTCTTTCAACGCTACAATCCGCTTCATTAAAGGATGATTGAGATGGTGTTTTAGTTGAGGAGTGTCTGTATAAAAGTTTGCCATATTTTAATGTTGTTTGTTAAGAGTCATTTTAATAGACGATTCTTTGCGTAGCAAAACAAAACTGTTTGTTAGTTTATGCATAATTGGCTTCGCATCATGAAAAGTTCTATTGATTCTTATTTAGTGTTTTGTTTGTAATATTTAATCATTTTAGGGACAACTGTTTCGATATCTCCTGTTATCACATAATCGGCAATAGCGTTGATCGGTGCCGACTTATCGTTGTTGATAGCCACAATAATAGCACTCTCTTGCATACCGGCAATGTGTTGTATTTGTCCTGATATACCACACGCTATGTATAGTTTGGGACGAACAGTAATACCAGTTTGACCTATTTGACGGTCATGCTCGGCATAACCTGCATCTACCGCAGCACGCGATGCGCCAACCTCGCCACCAATTACTGATGCTAGATCGAAAAGCAGGTCGAAGTTTTCTTTAGAACCTACACCATAGCCACCTGAAATGATGATGGGTGCTCCTGCAATATTTATTTTCGACTTCTCGATATGGCGTTCTATAACTGTTACGGCAAAATCTTCTTCCGATACAAAGTCGTCTAACTTATACTCTTTTATTTCACCCTCTTTTTGCTCTTTGGCAAACTCTTTTTTCATCACCCCCTGGCGCACTGTTGCCATTTGTGGGCGTTGATCGGGGTTGATAATCCATGCCACAATATTGCCACCAAAGGCAGGACGTATTTGGTAAAGTAGGTTTTCGTAAGTTTTGTTTTGTCTTTTGTCTTCATGGTCGCCTATCTCTAGCGAAGTGCAGTCGGCTGTTAAACCACTTCCTAATGCTGAAGATACACGTGGACCTAAGTCGCGACCTATAATAGTTGCCCCCATTAAACAGATTTGGGGTTGTTCTTTTTTAAAGAGATTTACCAATACAGAGGTGTGTGGTAGTGTGGTGTAGGGCGACAAGCGGTCGTCTTCGAACATATGAAGCACATCAACACCATAAGGAAACACTTCTTGAGGCACATCTTTCAAATCTGCACCAAGCGCCAATGCTTCTAGCTTGCAGTTGAGTTCCTTTGCCAAGCTATTACCCTTTGTTAGTAGCTCAAGGCTTACCTCGGCTACTTTTCCATCTTCTATCTCTAAATATACAAATACGTTATTCATAATTAATTGTTTTCTATCATTTATGGGTAATACAAGTTTTATCCTATTGTGTGATTTTCTATCAACTCTTTCATTAGTTCGTTGATATCCTTATCGTCGTCAGTTAGTTTTTTACTCTCTTTCGCCTGAAAGCTCACATTTTCGATACGTTTCACTTTGGTGGGCGACCCTGACAAACCACACTGTTCTACATCAGCATTCACATCTGATACGCCCCACTCTGTAAGATTTAGATATGGTCTTGCATCGTATATATCTATATAATCGATATGCTCTACTTGACGCTCAGTTACTGTTTTAGCATGCTTATACTTCTGTAGTAATTTTGCATTGCGTGGTCGGCATGGCAAAGCCGAACCATTAACTGTTACAAGAGCAGGTAGAGGAGACTCTATAGTTTCGACGCCATTTTGAAGACGACGTTTGATTCTGATTTTATCTTTTGTTATCGACTCTACATTTTCGGCATAAGTAATCTGTGGAATTCCAAGTTTCTCTGCAACCTGCGGACCCACTTGGGCTGTATCGCCATCAATAGCTTGGCGTCCTGATATAATAATATCAAACTCTCCAATTTTGCGTATAGCCATCGACAATGCATAAGAGGTAGCCAATGTGTCGGCGCCTGCAAAAGCTCTATCGGTAAGCAATACTCCGTTGTCGGCACCGCGAAACAATCCTTCACGGATAATCTCTGCAGCTCTACCAGGTCCCATGGTTAGTATAGTAACTTTCGTGCCTGGATGTCTGTCCTTTATCTGCAGTGCTTGTTCTAATGCATTTAAATCTTCTGGATTGAAAATAGCCGGCAATGCAGCTCTGTTTACTGTTCCATCGGCTTTCATTGCATCCTTTCCCACATTGCGTGTATCGGGAACCTGCTTAGCCAACACAATAATGTTGAAACTCTTTTTTGATTGAAGCATAAGTTTATAGTTTAAAATATCTTTATAATTCGAACAAAAATAGTCAAACTATTTTTGTTTGCAAACATTTTAATTATGTTTGTTGTTTAATTCATGAAGCATTTAAGAGGTTCTTATAGAAGAAATCAATTAAACCTTTCAACTTTAGTGCAGTCTTATAGTCATAAAAAGGAAAGTAAATATTAAAAAATCCTTTATCACCTTGATTTAAAAAGCCAGGAATTAATTTGCACACAAAACAATGCAAATACTATTTGATTGAACAATAACTTAGGAAACAAATATTAACTCTTATGAGAAATATCAAGCATCTTTTACTCTTAGCAACTGGAGTTTTTTTACTAATTAGCTGTGCTGGAATTCAAACACTTACTATACAAACTCAAGAGCCTGCACAAGTTACACTCCCTACCAAAGTTGAAAAACTATTAGTGGTAGACAATACTGCTAATCAACCTTTTGATATAGGTCACACAAAAATGCAACTTGGCAGAAAACAAGCTGAAAAGGTGTCGGTAAGAACAGATAGTTTATCACTTATTTATACAGAAGCCCTTACCCAATTTCTAAACGAAGAGGGTTTTTATGATATTGTGATGCTACACAACGAACCAATGAGAACCGACAACGAATATTGGAGAGAAGACCCATTGGCTCCCGAAAAGATGCAAGAGTTGAAAGAAGCAAGCGGTGCAGATGCTGTTGTTTCACTTGACAAACTTTTGATTGCAAGTGATTGGGAAGATTTGTTTCTTCAACAAGGTTATCCATATTCTAAAATGACAGGTAAAATAAGCTCTACACTACGTGTTTATATGCCTACACAAGAAGGACTCATACCAACAGTACAATATATAGACAGTCTCTACTGGGAAGGCTTCGATATTTCGAGCGACGGAATGGCTTATGCCGAGTTTGTTATTCCTCATGCCGAGAATGCACTTAAAGAACTTGCAATATATGCGGCTGATAAAATGACTTATGTACTTACACCACACTGGATTACTCAAGAGCGCTGGTACTACACTCTTGGCTCATCAACAATGCGCGAAGCTGAAGCTTTTGCAAAACAAGCTAAATGGGAAGAGGCTATTGCAAAATGGAACGATTTCTACTTGTCGACCAAAAAAACAATAGACAAAGCAAAAGCAGCAAGCAATATTGCGTTTGGCTACGAAATGCTAGATGATATTGAGAGTGCTCATGAATGGGCTCTGATGGCTGAAAAATTGTTTGATGCATCTACTACTGTTAACTCTTTGGAAAGAAAACGAATTTCTATTTATAAGAACGAGTTAGAACGAAGATTAGATGTTTCCAACAAACTAAATATGCAAATATACTAACAAAAGGATTAATATTACATTTGCTATCTAGAGGTAATTGTAACTATCTGCTATTACTTTTCACTTATTAAATCAAGCAATAGAAGACTAATAGTCTAATAAATAGGCATTACTGACGGTTTATTTGAAAAAAAAGCGTTTTAAAGTGCGTTATTTTAAAAAATGATGTATCTTTGTATCTGAATCTTCGTTTAAATATGAAAGCATACTTTGCTTTTATTACTAATATTCAAAAACAAACTTTTTTTATCGAAAGCAATTAATGTGATATTACATCTATAATTTGTTTTTGTAATAAAGATAAAATTACCTCACTATTCTCTTTCTTGAAAATAGTTTTTAATAATATAAAATTTTGTGCTTTCAAACCTGCAAAGGCTTGACTCAACTTTTGTTTATCAAAAGATACAAGAAGCTAGTGTTTTTTTGAAGCAACTAATTGTCATATATACACATTATTCCCAACTATAATTTAAAAACTTAATTGATTATTGAATCAAACAACTAACTAACATAAAAATGACTTATAATATTATCGAGCTTAATGAGAAGCTCACAACAGAACTACGCGTATTGGCTAGGTCTATGGGTATTAGGAGACCTGACGCCTATAAAAAAGAGGAGTTAATCTACAAAATTCTTGACGAGCAAGCAATTGCTGAAGCCGAAACACAAAACAAAAAGCCAAGAACGCCTAACAAGGGTGCTAATAAAAAAGAGGAGCATAAAAATGCTCCATCGAAACAAAACAAAGACAAAGGAGCAGAGCCTACTAAGCATGATAATAGGCATGCAAAAAACAAGGATGAGCAAAATATAAAAGCTCAACAAAAACCTAAAGAAGCCGACACAAAAAAGCTTCCACAAAAACAAGATGCGGCCCACAAAGGTAAGCAAGAACAAAATGCTGTTCAAAAACAAGACAAACCTAGTGACAATAATAAACAGCAAAAACCTAAACAAGCAGATGCTAAGCCTGAAACTCAAAAAGACAAACAAAAGGGAGTTGACGAAAGCAAGAAAGAGGAGCAAAAGGATGACAATCAAAAACCTAAACAACTTGTTTTTCGCTCTAGAAGACAACGAGATCAAGACAAGGAAAAAAGTGACAACACACCAAAGAACGTTCTGCCACCAGTAGTAGCTGAAAATGAAGAGATAGCCGAAAAGTTTGAGGCTCAAATAGAAACAACTCCAGCTGAAGAGGCTTCACTTGAAACATTAGTTTCTCCTGCTCCACTACAATCAAAACAACAGCAAAGACAACCTAGACCAAAACAAAATACGCCTCAACAGCCAAGAGAAAAACAACAAACATTTGAATTTGATGGCATTTTGTCTGCATCGGGTGTGTTAGAAGTAATAGCCGATGGCTATGGTTTTTTACGCTCGGCCGATTACAACTATATGTCTTCGCCTGATGATATATATGTTTCTCAATCTCAAATAAGACTGTTTGGATTGAAAACTGGTGATGTGGTTGAAGGTCCAATTCGCCCTCCAAAAGAAGGCGAAAAGTTTTTCCCTCTAGTAAAGGTAAATATGATAAACGGACGCAATCCCAACGAAGTGCGAGACCGTGTTCCTTTCGACCACTTGAAACCTCTGTTTCCAGATAGAAAATTCAACTTGACAAAAGGACGAAACGATAACCTATCATGTAGAGTAGTAGATTTGTTCTCACCTATAGGTTTTGGCCAGCGTGGACTAATTGTAGCACAACCCAAAACAGGTAAAACAATGCTGCTAAAGGATATTGCCAATGCAATTGCAGACAACCATCCTGATGTGTACATGATTATTCTACTCATCGATGAGCGCCCAGAAGAGGTGACAGATATGGAGCGTAATGTAAATGCTGAAGTTATCTCATCTACATTCGACGAGCCTGCCGACAGACATGTTCGCGTAGCAGATATAGTTATTAATAAAGCTAAACGAATGGTAGAGTGTGGTCACGATGTTGTAATTCTTCTTGACTCCATCACACGTCTTGCACGTGCTTACAATACTGTACAACCAGCTTCAGGAAAAGTTCTTTCAGGTGGTGTTGATGCAAATGCTCTACACAAACCAAAACGTTTCTTTGGTGCAGCTCGTAACATTGAGAATGGTGGATCGCTCACTATTATTGCAACTGCTCTTACAGATACGGGTTCGAAAATGGACGATGTGATATTTGAAGAGTTTAAAGGAACAGGAAATATGGAGCTTCAATTGGATAGAAAACTATCTAACAAGCGCATGTTCCCAGCTGTTGATATTGTTGCTTCAAGCACACGTCGCGAAGACCTAATTCTATCTGAAGAGGTGCTAAACCGTATGTGGGTGTTAAGAAACTTCCTTGCAGATATGAATTCAATAGAAGCAATGGATTTCTTACTAAACCGTCTGCGTAGAACAACTAGCAACGAAGAGTTTCTAATATCGATGAACGACTAATAAATCTTTATTGGATAAAAGTATTGAGATAAACTTCTCAGTCTATAAATAATAAAAAGCAACATCCGCTATAGTGCGAATGTTGCTTTTTGGTTTTATAAAAACGTATCTGTTTTTCTTTTCAACCTTTACTTCTTAGAAATTCGATACAATCTACCTTCGTCTGTTACAGCATAAAGTGCACCATCTGTGCCCATTTCAACATCTCTAAACCGTTGCTTCTCTTTTTCAAGCAAGCGTTCCTCTCCTATCACTTTATTGTCTTTGATAACAATTCGTGCAATATGTTTACTACTCAAACCGCCAATAAACAGATTGTCTTTCCATTCAGGCATAACATAAGAGTTGTAAAAAGTCATACCACTAGGCGAAAGTACAGGATCCCAATAATAAACAGGTTGTTCCATGCCTTCTTTTTGCGTTATGCCATTACCAACTTTACTGCCATTATATTCTATTCCGTAACCAATAGTTGGCCAACCATAGTTTTTTCCTGGTTTTATTAGATTTATTTCATCGCCACCTCTAGGTCCCATTTCACTTGCCCACAACTCACCAGTTGTTGGATGTATATCCAAGCCCTGCACATTGCGATGTCCATAAGAATATATTTCGGGTAGTGCATTAGAATTATCGATAAATGGATTACCTTCAACAGGTTTACCATCTTTAGTTATATAAACTATTTTTCCATAACCATTATCCAAAAACTGAGCTCTTGGTCTGGTCTCCATAACAGAACGTTCGCCAGTGGAAACAAAAATATTTCCTTTTTTATCAAATACAATACGACTTCCAAAGTGCATGCTGTTGTCATAATAGGGTATCGCACGGAATATAATTTCGAAGTTCTCTATTCTACTCTCGTCCATAGATAACTTTCCTCTTCCAACAGCAGTAAGCGAACCTTCCGATTTGTTTTTAGCAAATTCTGCTAGCGTAAAGTATAGCATTCGACTACTGTTAAAGTCTGGTGCTGCAACCACATCAAGCAATCCACCCTGACCACGATCATCTACATCAGGAAATCCTGTAATAGCATCACTTACAACTCCTGATGTTGTAGCAATACGTAGTTTGCCTGCCTTTTCTGTTATAACCAATCTTCCATCTGGAAGCGACGCTACTGCCCATGGATTAGATAATCCTCGTGCTATTAACTTCACCTCATATGGAGTTTCAGTTTTCACTCCATTTATACGAGTTTGTCCTTCAAATGCAGGTTTATAATCTGCATTTGGTGGTTCTGTTTCAACAGGAGGTAAAACAACAGTTGAGTCCTTCGGGTTTTCTGTAATAGGTGTCTCAACTGGTGTTTCCTTATCATCATCATTAGCGGCTTGCTCTTGACAAGAAGCTGTAAGTGTGAAAGCAGCTAGCATTAAAAAGGGTATTAAATGTTTCATCTTGTTTAGTTTTTAATTTATATCACTTTTACTTATAACACATTGTCAATTAAAAGGTTTAAGGTTTAAAACTGATACAGTAGTATAATTCAGTATTTGGGTATTGCTATAAATTATATTAACTTACACCCTTAATAAATTTAACAACACAATGCGCCCCGATAATCAATTGCCAAATTACACAAAAAAGCCCATTATCTTCACCATTGAGCAAGCTGCCAAATTGTATATCCGCTTGATGGGAGTGCTAATAATGATTTTTGTTGTGCCTTTCATTATTGTTCACTTCCAATCTTTTAAGTTTTACTTCTCACATTTCACTTGGTTGACATTTTCTAAGGATATCTTCCTATTCGTTATTGCTATAATTATCGGAATTGTTCTTCACGAAGCTATTCACGGACTCACGTGGGCGTTGTTTGTAAAAGAGCGACTGCGTGCTATCAAATTTGGGATTCTTAAAGAAACTTTTACCCCTTACTGTCATTGCAAAGGATTTCTAAGAGTAAAACACTACATAGCTGGCGCAATAATGCCTGCTATTCTCTTAGGAATACTACCTACTCTATGGGCATTTATCAATGGAAAGATTATGCTCTTCTTCTTGGGTATCTATTTTATTGTTGCCGCTAGTGGCGATTTTTTAATCATATATCTGCTTCGAAATGAAGGATGTAACAGCTATGTAAAAGACCATGAAAGCCTACCTGGATGCATCGTTTACAAATTAAAAAACAAAAAATAGAGCAAGTGAAACAAAATTATATTATCTTTGCAGGTAGTTATTCATAACGGGGGTGCCCAACCAATCGGGCTGAGATCACACCCAATTAACCTGATCCAGATAATGCTGGCGTAGGGAAAATTAAAAAGCTCGCAAAGCTTTTTTTTGGTTCTTCTCTTAAATATCCCCTTTTTTATTTCACTAACTTTTGCTTGTACAATAATACGAGCAATAAAAATTAATTGAAAATGAGAAAGGTTTTTTTGGCACTATTAGTGCTAACTTCTTTACACACTCGTGCATCGGTAGAAAACAAAGCCGATAGTATATCAAACGTACAATTAGAAGAGGTTGTTGTTTCAGCAACTCGAACTGGCAAAAACACTCCCCTATCCTACTCAAATGTTGGTAAGGCTGAACTTAAAAACAACAACACAGCTCAAAACATTCCTGTAGTTTTACAAACACTGCCATCATTAGTAGCCATTACCGAGGGTGGAACAGGTGTTGGCAATACTTCGTTGCGTATTCGTGGCACAGATGCTACCCGAATAAATGTAACACTTAACGGCATGCCCCTTAACAATCCTGAAAGCCAAGAGGTGTATTGGGTAAATCTACCCGACTTATCAAGCTCGCTGCAAAACATACAAGTGCAACGCGGAGTAGGCACATCAACCAATGGCTCTGCAGCATTTGGTGCAAGCATGTCGCTCAAAACTGTTGGGGCAACTTCTAGTCCTTATGGCGAGGCATCAACTGCTATTGGTAGCTATGGCACTTTCACCTCTTCTATAGCTGCAGGAACAGGCGTTCTAAGCAATGGATTAGCGTTAGATGCACGCTACTCAAAGGTATTGAGCGATGGGTATATTCGTAATGGGAAAGTAGACCATACCAATATATTTGCATCACTTTCGCACTATAGCGACAAACAACTCATTCGCCTTAGCTATATCAATGGCATTCAGCACACAGGCATTACATGGAATGGTGCATCTCCAGAAGATATTAAGGAGTATGGCAGAAAATTTAATAGTGCAGGCATGTATAAAGACGATGTTGGTAATATTAGATATTACGACAACGATACAGACAACTATTATTCAAATATACTACAACTCATGCTTAGTCGCGAGTTAACCGACAGATTGTCTCTGAATGTGAGCCTTAGCTACACCAATGGATATGGCTATTACGAAAACTATCGCGCTGGAGATAAAATGATTAAAGGCGACGAATACTTGAAATATGGTTTAGATAATCAGAGAGTAGATGGCGTTGAATACAAAAGCTCACAATTAATACGTAGAAAACTACTTTCAAACGATTTTTATGTTGCCAATTTCTCACTCAACTACAATCTGAATCCACTTCACCTTGTGTTTGGTGGCTATTGGAGCGATTTTGATGGAAGTCACTACGGTCGCTTACCATGGGTTAAATACAATGAGAATATAACCGAAAATCATGAATGGTATCGTAACGAAGGTGAGAAAAAAGAGATCAACTTTTTTGCAAAAGCTGAATATCAGTTGAACGATAAAGTTTCGCTTTTTGGAGACGTTCAATATCGTTACATCGACTACCGCATGACAGGAACTGACGATGATATGGCCGACCTTACCAGTAATCACTACTACAGTTTTATGAATCCAAAAGGAGGCGTTTTTTATAGACCCAACAACAATAGCGAATGGTATGCATCGATAGCTGTGGGACAGCGCGAACCATTGCGTGCCGACCTAAAAGATGCAGTGAAGTTTGGTGGAACAAAGGCGATATTGCCAGAAAGAATGATTGACTACGAACTGGGATATCGTTATACAAACAATCGGGGAATGAATCTTGCAGCTAACTTCTACTATATGGACTATAACAACCAAATGGTGCAAACTGGTAAGCTGAGCGACTCGGGATACAAAATTATGGAGAATGCAAAAGATAGCTATCGCACAGGTATAGAATTGGAAGCACAAGTTCCCCTTTCACCCAAATTTATAGTTGGTGCAAATGCTACCTTCAGCAAAAACATCATCAAAGACTACACTGCCTACTACGACCTATATTCTCCTGGATATGCAGAATACCTTGGACAGCAGGAAGAACACTTTGATGAAACTGATATATCTTTCTCACCCAATTTAGTTGGGATGGCTAGCCTAACCTATATGCCAATAAAAAACATGACACTAAACCTAATGGGTAAATATGTTGGTAAACAATATTACGACAATACTTCAAACGATGATAACTCGCTAGATGCTTACTTTGTGAGCAACTTTGTTGCAGGCTACACCTTCGATATGACAAGTGTTGGAAGCATCGACCTACAGTTGGTGATAAATAATATATTTGACAAAGAGTACATTGCCAACGCTTGGGTAGCTACCGACAAAGTAAATGATGGCACTGCTTATGTATACAAAGGTCTGTTTCCGCAAGCTACACGCAATTTTATGGGTCGCGTCACTCTTAGGTTTTAATATATCAAATGAATTTTCATATCTATAACAACCACTTATAATCAAAAGGCATAATGGAAATATTGCAGTTTCTAATATCTGACAAAGGTCTTGAACTTATAGGGCTCATCATTGGCTTGCTATATCTTTTATTAGAGTATAAAGCTAATATATGGTTGTGGCCTGTGGGTGTAATTATGCCTATTGTTTATATAATTATCTTTTATCAAAATAAATTTTATGCAGATATGACATTCAATGTCTATTATCTGTTTGCAAGTATCTATGGTTGGTATATTTGGGCAAAATCGCTTGAAAAAACAGATCAAGGATTCATTTCTCATCTTCCCAAGAAGTATATTGTGGGGCTATCAGCCATTTTTGTGGCAATATTTGCAGCCATCGCATTTTTGCTTATCAATTTTACAGATAGCGAAGTGCCTTATGGTGATAGCTTCACCACCACATTAAGCATTCTTGCTATGTGGATGTTGGCACACAAATATATCGAGCAGTGGCTATTGTGGATTGTAGTAAATGCAGTAACAGCAGTATTGTATCATAACAAAGAGCTTAATATAACAGTAATCTTGTTTATTGTCAATTTCTTTGTTTCAATACTTGGCTATGTGAAATGGAAGAAAATGATGTTGGAACAGGAGCAACAACAAGCAGTATAAAATATTATTGAGGATTATCAAAAACAAGAGAGGGTGTCTATTAATTTAGACACCCTCTCTCTTATTATATTAACTATCCGATAAGTTATAGACCTAACTTAATTGTTAGTTTCTCCAACATATCTTTTGTCATTGTCTCCAAGTTATACTCAGGATTCCAACCCCACTGCTCTTTTGCAGCTGAATCGTCCAATGAATTTGGCCATGAGTCTGCAATGGCTTGTTTCACTTTATCCACATCGTAAGATAATTCAAACTCTGGAATATGCTTCTTAATTGATGCTGCAATCTCTTCAGGATCAAAACTCATAGCTGTAACATTAAATGCATTTCTATGAATCAACTTGTCTGGGTCGGCTTCCAACAGTTGAGTTATTGCATTAAGGGCATCAGGCATATACATCATGTCCATTTTTGTACCCTTAGCAATAAAACTTGCGTATTTTTTATTTTTCAATGCCTCGTAATATATCTCTACTGCATAATCAGTAGTTCCGCCACCTGGCAATGTTTCATAAGATATCAATCCTGGAAAACGAACACCTCTTGTGTCTACCCCATACTTAGTATAGTAGTAATCGCACAATAATTCACCAGCTACTTTTGTAACCCCATACATAGTATTTGGTCTTTGAATGGTGTCTTGTGGTGTATTATCGGGAGGAGTTGAAGGACCAAACGCAGCAATAGAACTTGGTGTAAATACAGAACAGTTTTCTTGTCTTCCTACTTCAAGGATGTTGTACAAGCCATTCATGTTTACATCCCATGCTCTATCTGGATACTTTTCGCCAACAGCTGAAAGTACAGCTGCAAGATTGATAATAGTATCAACCTTATTTTTCTTAACTACTTCATGCAATTTTTTACCATCAGTAATATCTACCACCTCAAAAGGTCCAGATTCGATTACTTTCTCTAGTCCTGCTTTAGCACTTCTGCTACTAGCAATTACATTATCAACACCATATACCTCTCTCAATCCCATGGTAAGTTCAGAACCAATTTGGCCCAAAGCACCAGCAACTAATATTTTTCTCATTTGTTGTTTGTTGTTATTATTGTATTAAAGATAGGTGTAAAAATACACCTATCTCTTCTTTTAATGTTTTAGACAATAAACACTCACGGTGTTTTTTATTAGATTACGTTTAGTTTTTTACCAACTTTAATAAATGCTTCAATTGCTTTATCTAGGTGCTCGCGTTCGTGTGCTGCAGATAGCTGCACTCTAATTCTAGCTTCACCTTGTGGAACAACTGGGTAATAGAAACCAATTACATAGATACCTTCTTCCAACAGTTCTGCAGCAAAGTCTTGCGATAGTTTTGCATCATATAGCATCACCGCACAAATGGCAGACTGTGTAGGTTTGATATCAAATTTAGCTTCTTTCATTTTTGCAACAAAGTAGTCAACATTTTCATGCAATTTGTCTTGCAAAGTATTGTCTTCTTGCAACATTTTGAATGCCTCTACACCAGAAGCTGCTACTAATGGAGGTATTGAGTTTGAGAATAAGTATGGACGTGAGCGTTGGCGCAACATCTCTACAATCTCTTTCTTACCAGTAGTAAAACCACCAATAGCACCACCAAATGCTTTACCAAGCGTTCCGGTAATCATATCGGCTTTTCCTAAGCAGTTGTACTCTTCAGTTACACCACGACCAGTTTTACCAACTACACCAGCTGAGTGACTCTCATCAATCATCACCATAGCGTCGTATTTCTTTGCCAATGCAAATATCTCATCCATAGGAGCAGCATTACCGTCCATAGAGAAAACACCATCGGTAACAATCAATTTGAAACGTTGTGTTTGCGCTTCTTTCAATTTCTCCTCTAGGTCTTTCATGTCTGCATTAGCATAACGGAAGCGTTTTGCTTTACACAAACGCACACCATCAATAATAGATGCGTGGTTTAAAGAGTCTGATATAATTGCATCATCAGCAGTAAGCAGAGGCTCAAAAGCTCCACCATTTGCATCAAAGCAAGAGGCATAAAGAATAGTATCTTCAGTACCAAAAAACTCGCTAATTGTGTGCTCTAGCTCTTTGTGAAGATCCTGTGTTCCACAAATAAAACGTACCGACGACATTCCGTAGCCACGCTCGTCTAATGCTTTTTTTGCAGCTGCAATTAATCTCGGATGGTTTGATAATCCAAGGTAGTTGTTGGCACAAAAGTTAAGAACCTCTTGTCCCGATTTTACTTTAATTTCTGCCATTTGTGGCGAAACTATAATTCTTTCATCTTTAAAAAGTCCTGCATCTTTAATTGAACTTAGTTCTTCTTGCAGGTGTTTTTGCATTTTTTTGTACATAGTATTTGTTTTTATTTATTAATAAATTGCTAAACCTTTATTCTATTCTCTCCAACTTTTTTATCTATTGTGGTGAAGAAAAGCTTTCTTATACTTCACTTACAATATTTTGAGCAACTCGGCTTGTCTTATCACTAGTATGTATGTTTTGCAGAACTACCTTTAGAGCTTTGCTATAGGTTGTTTGTGCTCTTTTAAGCTGAACGACAACTGCAGATAATAAGCCCCACAAAGGTAATAAACAGTGTATATTTCTGCTATTTCAAGCTCTTTAAAGTGTGACCCATTTTATTTTTCTTTGTCTCCATATAAAATTTATTAAACTCATTGGGTTTCACTTCAAGAGGCACGTTTTCTGTCACCTCTAGTCCGTAAGACTCCAATCCAATACGTTTAACAGGATTATTGGTAAGCAAGCGCATTTTAGTTACATTTAAGTCTCTCAATATTTGTGCTCCTACACCATAGTCGCGTTCGTCGGCTTGATATCCCAAATGCAAGTTAGCATCAACAGTATCGTAGCCCTCTTCTTGCAACTTGTAGGCAGCCACCTTAGCCATCAAGCCAATGCCACGACCCTCTTGATTGAGATAAACAACCACACCCTTGCCCTCTTTTTCAATCAAGCGCATAGCTTCATGTAGTTGTTCGCCACACTCGCATCGTCTCGAACCAAACACATCGCCTGTCAAACACGACGAATGCATCCTTACCAATACCGACTCATCTTCTGTCCACTCGCCTTTAATAAGAGCTACGTGCTCCTCGCCGGTAGATGTTTGAAGGAAAGGTATCAAATGAAAATCGCCATATTCTGTTGGAAGTCTTACCTCTTCGCCTCGCTCTATAAGCGATTCTTTTTCTAACAGGTATTTTATAAGATCGGCAACCGATACAATTTTCAAGTCAAACTCTTTTGCCATCTCTATTAGTTCTGGCAATCGAGCCATTGAGCCATCCTCTTTCTTTATCTCAACCAATGCACCTGCTGGATAGAGTCCTGCCAAACGTGCAAAATCAATAGCAGCCTCGGTATGGCCCGCTCTTCTTAACACACCTCTTGAACGTGCTCGTAGAGGGAAAATATGACCGGGGCGACCAAAATCTTCTGGTTTTGTCTCTTCGCGGGTTAATGCTAATATAGTTTGTGCTCTATCGTAAGCCGATATACCTGTTGTGCAACCATGTGTAAGTAAATCAATTGACACAGTAAACGGTGTAGCATGTACAGCTGTATTGTTGGCTACCATTAAAGGTAGGTCTAGCTCCTGGGCACGTTCATAAGTAATTGGTGCACACACAAGACCACGACCATGTGTCTCCATAAAATTTATTTTTTCTGGAGTAATGCACTCAGCTGCAATAATAAAATCGCCTTCATTTTCACGATCCTCATCGTCTACTACGATAATAAAGTTACCTTTTCTAATCTCTTCAATAGCTTCTTCAATCGTATCTAACTTAGTCTTTTGCATAATAGGTAGTGTAACAAATTTTCGGATTGTAAACAAGTTGTTTGTTTATAATCTTTCAGTTATTAATTGTAATTCTTTATTTAGTTTTTTAATTCTTCGTAAATCCTTGTTTAGTTGTCTTTCAAATAGCAACGAAATTAGTCGCATAGCCAATCCTGCAGGCACAATATAAGCAATAGTTTTTGCACCTGCCGAACCTGCTTTAAATGGTCGCAGATTGTTAATCATTACTGGATACTCTTCTGCTTTATCTAGCACGCTGCTATTTATAGAGTTGCTCAATGAGCTTAGTATTGACTCTAATTTATTTTTCACAACAGCAAACTGCTCATCCTGCCCCTCATCAAACCAATATGTTTTGTAGTTCATCGATTTGTAGTTGTTTAGATAAGTATCTATATTATTGTTCAGCTCTTCTAGCTTTACGGTTATTTCGCTATAAACAGGTGGTGATATAACCACCTCTTTCATTGGGTAGTGGCGACTTTCGCGTATAAAAAACAGTTTCTTTATAAAGCTTAGATAAGCATCAGCATTCAATATTACCGAATCGTTCATAGCTTTATAGGTGAGAAAAGCTCCTAGCGGCAATAGTATAAATGAACTAAACCACATACCCACCCAGTGTATCCATACACCATCGCGCGTCATTTTATAACCCACATTATCTAATATATAGTAGATAATGAAGAGAATAACCGATACTACAATAGGCATGCCCATACCTCCCTTTCGGATAATAGAGCCTAATGGTGCACCAATAAAAAAGAATATAAGACAGGCAAACGACACCGTAAACTTGCGATGCCACTCTACCCAATGTCTGTTTATAGTACGCTGAGTGTTAACTTTAGACATCGATCTAAACAAAAACTCATTATTATTGCTTTCTGCTTTTGTAATAGCACCTCTTAATATAGATGATTGTTTACTGTATGCCTCTTGTGTCATTATAGAGTCAATAGAAGCAACATTGGTAGTAGGCACTAATTGAATAACAGAGTCTATGTCGACATTATAGCTGTTTCTAAACGAAAGGTGCGACCTTGTTTTCATTTGCCTTCTATCCACAACATTCAAGCTGTCCATTTTAAGCGACATAGAGTCGATAGAGAATTTCAGTTCTGTAGAGTTTTTAGACACATAACTAGCTCCAGCGCTCTCTTCCAACTCACTTCCCTCCATTCTATTGAAGTTGGCATCAAATGGAATCAACATCTGTTTACTCTTAAAATTCTCCCTACTATAGGGCACAAATTCTGTTGATCTGCTACCTGATGCAATGTTTTCGTCCTGAAAGTTTTGAAACTGTTGCCCCTTAAACATAGTAAAAACCAACGACAGTTTGTCTTCCGAGAGCTTCATCGATGCAGAATCGCACACAATTACTGCCATATTGGTAAAGCCCTTCGATACGTCGTATATCATTACATCATACAACATACCTGTTTTTCGGTTCTTCTTTTCTACAAATATATTATAGTTGTCGATGCCTTTATAGAAAACACCTTCAGGTATATCCAACTCGGGAGATTTTTGACGTATAGAGATGAGTAATGAATAGAACTTTACCTGTATTCTAGGCATAGCATAGTTTTGGTAAAAAAATGCTCCAACGCTGATGAATGCAATAAGAACAATAAGGGGTTTCATGGTTTTAAGTAGCGGAACACCAGCCGATTTAATTGCCAACAGCTCGAATCGTTCGCCCAAATTGCCAAACACCATAATAGATGCAAGCAATATAGCAAGGGGTAAAGCTAGGGGTACTAATTGTAGAGCAGCATACATAAACATCTCTAGCAATACATCCGTATCCAAGCCTTTTCCAACCATGTCTTCTACATATTTCCAAAGAAATTGCATTACTACCAAAAATAGGCAGATAACGAAAGTCATCAGAAACAGTGGTAGGAAAGACTCGAGCATAAAGCTGTATAGTCTTTTTAATCGGAATTTATTTTTCATCAACACCTTACAAACTTCAATTGGATTAGTATTGCAAAGATAATAAAATCGTTTGTTCTAAAACGATTTAAGTTATACAATTCACAGAAAAAGGATTGTCAATTTGATTGTGCCACTTAAAGGTGTTGAAAAAGCCACTCTTTAAAAGAAGCGATAGTGCACCGCACAGCAGTATTACTTGTAAAAAAATAAAAGGTTGTGATGGGATACTAATAATGGGCTATAAAAGAGTAAGACAAAAAAAGATCAACAAAGAAGATTCTACTCCTTTGCCAAGCTTATATAAAAATATTTTATAGGAGGAAGATTAAATTCCCAGTTTTCTTTTCAACAAACCTATTTGTGTTTCCCACAGAAATATGGCATCATCTTTCTCGTCGGGTGTGGCAAAGGCTATCACCTCAAGAGCTATTTCGTTGCTCAGCTCCATTGTGTGTATCTTAAACTCGAAATAGGTGTCTACCCTATCTTCAGCCAGCCAATTGTATCTCACTTGAGATATTGGTCTATTTATTGTTTGCTCTACCTCTTGAAAATTATCTTCCCAAACAAATTTATAAAACTTACCGTCTTTTATTTTCACTTTATCTGCAAACCACTCCTCCATCATTGTAGAATCTGTGAGCATGCGCCAAAGGCTTTGTTGAGATGCATTTCCCAATACAAACTCAATACTATATTTCTCTTTATTCATATATATAGAATTCCTTTAATTTTCTTGTTTGCCCAAGATACAATTATTTTTATAAATTAACGTGAAAGTAATGAATAATTTATAGATATGATGTAGAAATTTAAAACCTTGTGGTAAACTTCAGCTATTTCAACACAATGAGTGTGGAGTTAAAAAGGTAATGTTTTCCTATCTTGCAAGGTGTTTTAGCTGACATGTACATTAACCTCACGGCTACACAAGTTTCAATTTGTAAATAACAACTCATTAATTTTTATAATTCACTCGTAGATAGGGTATAATAAAGTAAGAAATCAAATCTACCGCCGTAGATTGGGCGTTTGAGTCTTGAAAATGGAATCTACCATGGTAGATTGAAAATTTATGCAATGAAAATTGAATCTACTACTGTAGAAATGCTTTTAAACAATAAAATGTTGATTTCTCGAAAACAAATATGAGAGAAAAAAGTGACGTAGAAATAAAAAGCAGTCAAAGATTGAAAAAACAACTGATAAAAAAGGAAATTTGTATCTAAAATTAAAATTTTGAGGCTTGAATAGCGCAAATTGGGGCAACAAAGCAAAAATAATGTTTTTCAAAACACATCTACCATGGTAGATGCAAGTTTCAACTGTTTTGGGCATTTTGTATGCCATCGAAGTGCTTTGAAAAAGATGTATCAATAAACTAGCAAATATATGCTCCACAAATTGAACAATTATTCCAATTAGAAGCTATATTGTTATAGTATAGATACAAAAAAAGTAAGATACAGTGCATCTTACTTTTTTTGGTGGGCAGTGATGGATTCGAACCACCGTAGGCGATAGCCAGCTGAGTTACAGTCAGCTCCATTTGTCCACTCTGGTAACTGCCCTTAGAATACTTTTGAGCCTCTTGTCGGATTCAAACCAACGACCTACTCATTACAAGTGAGTTGCTCTATCACTGAGCTAAAGAGGCAAATTTCCTTTTCAGTTTTTCAATCATCGATATCGTATATCGATGAAACGGCTGCAAAGATAGATATTTTTTTCAATAAACAAAAAAAAGTGTCAAAGAAAATCATTTCTTCGACACTTTTAATATCATTTTGCCCAATCTGCTATACTTAACAGATAGTTTTGGCAAGGATAAATGGCAGTTATACTCTACAAAGGATGATACTCTACAAAAGCTTCGATAGCCTCATAAGATGCCAAGCCTAGCTTTTCGTATAGTTGAGCAGTAGCTCTGTTTCTATCTTCCGAACGTTGCCAAAATAGTCTCTCGTCAGAACCCAAGAATGGAGCATTTTCCATTTGCGATTGATGTTTTAGAATTGAGTTGCGCTTTTGACGTAGTTCTTCGGGTGAAAGCGGCACAGCCATCTCTATATGGTCAATTTCCCACTCCATCCAAGCTCCTCTATACATCCATATACGGCAATCTTCCATCCAATCATCTTCTTTCATTAAATCTACAGCTGCAAATATTGCGTCTAAACACACCTTATGTGTCCCGTGTGGATCTGCCAAATCTCCTGCCACAAACATTTGATGTGGTTTAATAGTTTCGATGAAATCTTTTACAATATACACATCCTTTTCCGATATTGGATTTTTCTGCACCCTACCAGTTTCATAAAATGGTAGATCAAGGAAATGAACATTTTCGTCGGGTATACCCACATAACGAGTTGCAGTGCGTGCCTCCTCTCTACGAATACCACCTTTGATGAAAAGAATCTCTTCTGGGTCTATATCATCTTTGGTTTTCTCGTGCATCAAGTAATGCAAAAGATTGTTGTATTTATCTCTCAACTCCGTGTTGTTTGGATCGAACTTCTTACGAAGGTTTTTTACAAACGACATATAGCGAATAACATCTTCATCGCCTACTGCAATATTTCCTGATGTTTGATAAGCAACATGCACCTCGTGACCTTGATTTACCAATCGCTGAAAAGTTCCACCCATCGAGATAACATCGTCGTCGGGATGAGGACTAAATATAATTACCTTTTTTGGATAAGGATTTGCACGCTCTGGTCTGTTCGAGTCATCAGCATCTGGTTTCCCACCTGGCCATCCGGTAATGGTGTGTTGCAAATCATTGAATATTTTGATATTCACATTGTATGCCGACCCATAAAGGGCAAGCAGCTCGTTAAGCCCGTTATCATTGTAATCTTTGTCGGTCAACTTAAGAATGGGCTTGTTTACTATATCGCAAAGCCAAACAATGGCACGACGGATAAGTTGATTTGTCCAATCGCAACTTGTAACCAACCACGGGTAACTAATTCTTGTGAGCTGATCGGCTGCTGAAATATCTACTATCACCTTTACATTAGGATGCGATTGTAACAAAGAGGCTGGAATGGCATCAGTTACAACTCCTTCAACCATTGTCTTCACACTTTCTGCTTTACTTTCACCCCAAGCAATTAGGGTTATCTTTTCAGCCTCAAGCATATCAGCCATCCCCATAGTGATAGCGCTTAAAGGAACATTTTCGATAGACCCGAAAATAAGCCTTGCATCATCGATAGAGTCACTATCTAATACCACTAAACGTGTTTGTGAGTATATATTACTTCCAGGCATATTGAAACCAATATTACCTTCGTTGCCAAGACCCAGCAATAGATAGTCTAACCCACCAAATTTCTCCAAATCTGCGCTAAATCTTTCACAAGATTGCAAAATTCCATCTTTCTCAACTGTTACATCTGGCGAGTAGATATTCTCTGGCTTAATATCGATATGATTTAAAAAAGCCTCTTTAATAGAGTTAAGATTACTATGTGTATCATCAACATAAGGATAATATTCATAAGTGTTAAAAACAACTAGGTTCTCAAAACTTACATTATCTTCTTTGTGCATGCGTACCAACTCTTCATAAACAGACAGGGGCGACATTGCACCAGGCAAGCCCAAAACAAAAGACTTGTTTTTTTTCTGATGCTCTTGCATACCCTCTACTATCTCTCTTGCAGCTTTCGAAGAACCTTTTTTTATACTCTGATAAATACGTGTTTTTATCTTCTCATAACGGGTTAATGCCGAATCTTCGAAGGCGTTTGCTGGACGATAAAGATTGAGAGGAATGCGCTCTAAAGTAATTTGCGAACTTAAATCTAATCTCATATAAATATAATATATTTTAATTTGTTATTTAAAGTGGTTATGCCATCTAATTAATAGTCAACCATTATTACCATTATAGTTAATAGTAACGATGATATGAAACATTTTTAATCATATCACCCACAAAGATAAACAATTTAATTAAATAACACTCCAATTACTATCAATTAGATTTAACTTCTTGGGCTGCTATTTTTGCATCTTGTTTGCGCGTCACTATAGAGTAAATAATAAGGGCAACAGCCGAAATGGCACCAATTGCAGCAAAGTAATACCAAATATGGTGTGCATTGGCAGTAGCAGCTGAATATGACACTTTGTCTAATACACCATTAGCATCGGTAAAGAGACGTGGGTGTGGCAAATATTTTTCTAATAAAAAGCCCGACACTCCAAATGCAAACAAGAATGAGAAGAAAGAGTGTAGATGACTAAACCCTAAATAAAGACCCTCTTCCCCCTCGGGTGCTTGCAAAGAGAAATACTCGAGGTAGCGTGGCGATATAAAACACTCGGCAATTGCCTGCATAGCAATACCAGTAATCATCAACAATGATACAGGATGCATGCCTAAAATAGCAACTTCTGGATTAAACATATTGCCCAAAGACATCACTACAGCAGATAGTGGAATAATAAACATACCTACCATCATAGAGTTGAGTGCAGTTTTTTTCTGCATAAGAGAGGTAATAAGATTAACGAATACCAAAACCACCAAAGGATTCACATTGGCATACCATCCTGGTGATGCTCCTTCGCCAATCAAGCGAATAACATACTTGGGCATAGTAGCATACATTTGGCTCTGTATCATCCAAAAACCACTAATAATAAGCATTAGCAACATTAAACGAACGTTTGTTGCTACTTTTAGTAATCCACGTCCAAGTTCACCAAAACTTTTTCCCTCACCTTCTGTTTTGGCTGTGCGATAGAAAAAGATAACTAGAATCAACGCCAAAAAAGTCATTGATGCAGCAAAATAGTTAAGATAAACCAATCCTTGATTACCCATGCTTTGACGCAGTGGATCTACCACTGTTTTACCTGTAAATGCACCAATGTTTACCATCATATAAAAAATGGCATATCCTTTGGCTCTATTTTCTGAAGTTGTTTCACGAGCAATTGTACCCGATATAACGGCTTTAATAAATGCTCCACCTATCACAACAAACACCAATACAGGAGCTATAGACCATTGCAACCAGCTCTCGGTGAGCCCTGTAAAGTTTGTAGTCATTCCATATTTAACTAGCCCTGCGCTTTCAAGCAAAGTAGGCAAAACACCCAATCCGGCATAACCAATAGTGAGCAGAGTAAAAGCTAAAATAATGGATGCTCTAAATCCAATTCGGTCTGCATAAGCGCCAGCAAATGTGGGCAATAGATAAAGTGATGCCGAAAACACTCCGGCTACTAACCCTGCTTGCACGTCTGAAAACCCCCAAACGTCAGACAAGTAGAGGGTGATTACAATAAAGACAGCGTAATAGGCTAAGCGTTCTAATAGCTCAACAATATTGGCTGTCCAAAAGGCTCTCGAATACTTCATTATTGAAGTATTTAACTTCTTGATCATTGCTAAAAGTTTAAATAGTTTTATTACGTAATTTCAATTTGTGAGCAAAGATAACAAAATATCTCACCCTAGTTTATCAATTTTAAGGGATTAATTTAATTACTGAAGAGTTTGCTAATTATTGGTTATTATTATACACTAGTCAAACTCTACAACCGTAATACCCGATCCACCAAACTGTACATGCTCATCACGATAATTGCTTACACCATTCACAGTGTGCAGGTATTCACGCACTACTTGACGAAGCGCCCCAGTTCCAGTGCCATGCAATATACGAACACGCCCTATCCCTACTTGGATAGCATCGTCGATAAAGTATATTACTGCTTGCAAAGCCTCATCTACACGCATACCACGCAAATCGATTTCTGGTTTAAAATCGAGCTTCTTTCTATACATTATATCCGACGAGGATTGACCGTTAAGTCCTCTATTGGTATCTTCTTTTTTAATTTGATTTTTACTTACACGCTCTAGTTTAGCTATATCGATAGTTGTTTTAATGGCACCAAATGCAACTGTTGCCTTCTTGCCATTTACCTCTAATATTTCGCCAGCAGACCTCTGGCCAGTCATGCGAACAGTATCCCCTACTTCAAGTGTGCTTTTCTTTAGAGCAGATTGTGCTCTTTTTTTAACACGTCTTTTTGTTTGTTTAGGTTCTCTCTCCTCTTTTTGTGCCACCTTAGTTTTAAACTCGCTCAACGATTCGCGTGCCTGCATGGTTCGTTCTTTATCAGCTTGCGATTCACGTATCTCTCTAATTGTATTTTCAATTCGAGCGTTACTATTAGCAAGGAGTTGCTCAGCCTCTTCTTTGGCTTTCGATAAAATTTCTCTCTTTTGTTTATTCACCTCTTCTAGGTTGGCTTCGTAGGCCGACGTAATTTCACCCAGTCGTTTACGCTCACGCCTTATTTCATCACGTTTTCGCGACCAATAACGCTTGTCTCGTGAGATATCCTGTAGATATTTATCCATATTTATATAGTCGCCACCCACCTTTTCCGATGCATGAGCAATCACCTCTTCGGGCAAACCAATCTTGCGAGCAATTTCAACTGCAAATGAGCTGCCAGGGTTGCCTATAGAAAGGGTAAAGAGGGGTTGCATCAAATGTCGATCGTATAGCATTGCACCATTTATAACTCCTTCGTTTTCGTTAGCAAAATGTTTTAAATTTTGATAGTGGGTAGTAATCACTCCATATGACCCTTGATCATTGTATCGTTCTAGCAACGCTTCGGCTATAGCTGCTCCTATTTCTGGCTCTGTTCCGCTACCAAACTCATCTATTAAAAGAAGAGATTTGTTGTTGCAGTTTTTTACAAAAAACTTCATATTTATCAAGTGAGAGCTGTAGGTCGAAAGATCATTCTCTATTGATTGCTCATCGCCAATATCTATGAAAATATCGTCAAACACACCCACATTAGAGTTCTCCTTTAATGGAATCATCAAACCACACTGTACCATATATTGCAACAATCCTACAGTCTTTAAACACACAGACTTACCACCTGCATTTGGACCCGATATAATCAAAATTCTATTTTCGCCCTCTAAAGTAATATCTAGAGGCACCACTTTTCTATTTTGTCTAGTGAGTGTCAAATACAACAACGGATGATAGGCATGCACCCAATCTATTCTCTGTATATTTTCAATTGATGGTTTGATGGCATTGATGCTTAAACCAAACTTTGCTTTGGCACGAATGAAATCTATTTGAGCGAGAAACTCGTACGACTTCAACAAATCGGGTAAAAAAGGACGCAAGTAGTCGCTAAAAGCTGTAAGTATTTTTATTATCTCTCTACGCTCGTCACCCTCTAGTTCCCTCACTCTATTGTTGGCTTCAACCACTTCGGCAGGTTCTATAAAAACTGTTTTACCCGATGCCGACTCATCATGCACAATACCCCTTATCCTTCTTTTGTATGCAGGCTCAACAGGTATTACCAATCGACCATCGCGCATACTAGGCGACACATCTTTATCTACATAACCATCGGCTTGCGCTTTTCGCAAAATGGTGTTCATGCTTCTAGATATACTATTGTATGCACTTGCCAATTGTCGACGTATATCAGCCAGTGTGGGCGAGGCATTGTTTTTTATCTCACCATTAGCATCTATTATAGTGTCGATGCGCTTGGTTACCTCTGGATAAAGCACCACATTGTTGGTAAGCGATAATAGATGAGGGTATATAGGTTTTGAATCATCATCTTTCTTGAGAAACGAAACAATGGAATTGATTGTTTGCAAAGATCGCTTGAGTTGAAACATGGTTGAAATATCAATCCATGTGCCAACTACACGAATGCGTGCAAGCATGGGGCGCACATCGTAAAAATGATCGGAAGGAAATAAATCCTCTTCTTGCAATATTCTGACAAATTCGTCAACTCGATTCAATTGCAATTGTATATCATCAAAAGAAGCAGAAAACCTCATCTCGTCTACTTTCTCTTTGCCTAATGTGCTGAGACAGCTAGCTGAAACAAGTTCCCTAATTCGATTAAACTCAATCTTATGTTCAAAGTTATTTGGATATATCACTGTGTTGATGTCTGTTTTTTTTAAATAGTTGTTGCTACAAAAGTACATTAATTAATTGGAATTGCTATAATTTGAAGCGATGGGCAATAATTGATTCACAATTCAGATTAAAAAGATGTAAAATTAAAGAGTTGAAGTATTATAAACAGATACGAACGAGAAGCAAGAAAAGGGAGTTGAAAGATATCGATATCTTTCAACTCCCTTTTCTTTATAATTATAGCAATGAGCAATAAATATTAGAATCTCAATGCAGCATTCAGCTTAGTATCTTTATTGGGTAAGTTGTCTTGCTCTACCAAAAACACCTTACCACCCTTCAGAAACGTTTTTCGTGCAGCCATATCTAACAAACACACATCCATTGGTTGTTTAGTATCGTGACGTTCAACCTCAGCTTTTTCGGGTGTATAAGTTCCCCATACATGTTCGCCTCTCGATACAAATAGGGTGCTTATTCTTCCACTATCAGCAGCAATAACAGTCTCTTTCAAATCTGATACTTGAGGAATATTACCATCAATCAGAGCCTCCTTTTTATCGGATTTTACTTCATTGAAGTATGGCTGCAATAACTTTTTTGCCTGTTCATGCAAAACATGAGGTGCTGTCTCCTCAAAATTACCTGACAAATACTCTGGATATATGTTCTTGTAAGAAGAATATTCCTTGAAATGTCCAAAAGTAGACTCGACTGATGCTACTACAAGTGGCTCTCCGTCAAGTCCAATAACGTTGGTTAAAGCTCTATTAACATCTTCTAAATATAGTCTCCACTCTTTATCTTCGATATCTTCTTCACCTTTTCCGTAAGAGTAAACTTCTCCATGTTTTCCTCTACTTCCAACACTGCGAATATTTACTGTTTGCGTCCTTGTATCCTTGCCCAACAAATCTTTAAAAGAAGATGGGAAATCATCGCCAGTATCAATTTTGCTTATCTCTTGCTGTGTAGCCTCAAAGAGTCTATTCTTGTTTTGACTAAGTGTGAAAATATAGAACGAATCTTTCTTATTGAAAAACTGAAGCAAGGGTAAAAGATGGAATATATGAGAAACTGTCGAAAATTCATCTACCTCGATAGGCAAAGTATAAAATTCAAAAGTAGAAGTGTTTCTAAAAGCTACTAACGATTTATCTAAATTTCGGAAGAGTGTAGAGTCCTCCAACATTTCATTTAGGGGTTTTATGAAATCTTTAATTTCACGCGGTTTCAAACCATGTGTTTCAAGCTCTTTCTCTGTTTTTTGAATATGATTCTTAAGCCTTATCATGCTTTTATCTCTATTATCGCCCCCTCCTTGAGTGGGGATATAGATTGAAACAGCATAATCGCTAGTAATTTCAGATAGTTGTTCAAATTTCGTTCTATTGAATGTATTCATATATAGTTGGGTATTTTATGTCCATTCTGCTATAAACGCTCTCGCGCTTGATCTGGGTTGACCTGTTTTCAAAAATGGAGTGGTTGTGCGGTATTATCACCTTATTCATATAGTCTGATCAAAAAACGAAGATGGAAAACAATTGCTTTCATATCTTCATTGTCAATCAGAGGAATATGTAGTACAAGTACTTCTTTTAATATAAGCAAAAAAAAGGACAATTGCAAATCCACACCCAACTACTGGGTGTTTTGTTGCACAAAGTCCTAATTCTATTGCAATTATTACCCTCTACCTCTTTAGTGATGCAGGCAAAGAGAGCGTAGTGTAAAAAAAGAAGTGTCAAACTATTGTATTATAATCTCAGGAATCGCTCCACGCTTCCACACCTCTTTTACCTGTCTTTTGTAATCGCCACCCTCTCTATCTCTTTCTACCCAAAAAGATTTATGTAGATATACAGGACCTAGCTTATAATCTATACTGTTAGATACACCTATAAAGTATTTATTCACATGATGCGAAATAACCTCTACATATTGATCGGATGATTCTATTATAATACTACCTTGGCTGGTGATTATAGCACCAGCATCACAATGCACAAATATAGTATAAGATGCATCGGGATGAACTATCATAAAAGTGCCTGGATGAAACTTCTTCTCTTCCCCATTGTCATCTACGATAGTTTTCTCTAACGACCACACTCCAACAAGACGCTCAAAAGAGTTTCTCCACATCTTTGCATTGTCAGTTTCAGGAACCTGGGGTGATACAGGATTCTCAATCTGTTTATTTTCCTTTATATCATTATTTTGAGCAACTAGCCCACCACATATCACCATGCTAATGATAAAATAGAGACTTACAGCTATTTTTTTCATATCATTTTAAATTATGGGGTTAATTTCTGTAAAGCAAATTCACTTATTTCACATTACTAGCTAAAGATAAACAATATTTTAATCATAGCAAAGAAACAAAGCATATTTTTAATGATATATCACACTTTATTTTTGGAATTTACAAATAGAGGTATATCAAACATCGTGTAAAAAGCAATTTAAACACAATTACTATTAACTATAACGGATAGTTATCCATGCAAGTTTGAGTGTTTTTTAGCATTATACCAACTTGAATCCACTCCATACCGCCAATAATCCAAAAGCAATACTAGAAAGGATATATAGAATAGATAATAGAATATTACCTGACTGCCACAACTGTAGATTTTCGAAAGCAAAAGCAGAAAATGTGGTGTAGCCTCCACAAAAACCTGTTATAAGGAGTAAGGACAGAGATTGACTCTTCCCAAGACTTGTCAACAACCAACCTGCTAAGAGACCAATAAGAAAACAACCAATAATGTTAGCAATAAAAGTACCTATTAATGCCCACTGGGAAGATATAAACCGTGTCGAAATACGCGAAGTAAGGAGACGAAGCATACTGCCAAGACCTCCACCTAAACCTACAAGAAGTAAATCTTTTATCATAGTATTATTATCATTTTGAGTACTTCTACGCTTTATGTTGAAATAACATTCAATTTTAGCGCTTTTAAGAGAGTTGCCTATTTAGCATTAGGGTTGCGTGTTTAGACAGTTACACTTTTACCACCTTGTGAAGTTTCACATAAAAGAGATAGCCCTGCACATTGTCGTACCCCATACCACGAATGCTGTTCACATAGCGCTGCACTTGCTTTACATACTTACTCTCAACTTGTTCGCCAAACTTGTAGTCAACCACAATTACTTCATCTTCTTTTATCATCACCCTATCGGGTCGAATGAAGCTCATAGATGGATGCAGCACTTCCTGCTCGTTTAGCACCTTATAGTTGCCAGAATACCAATCTATCACTTGAGGCAATGATAGACTTTTGCGAAGCTCATCATATAAATTGTGTTTATCCTCAGAGGTTAACTCTCCACTCAACAATCTTCTCTCAAGTGCTCCATCCAAATCATCGAGGGTGTTTATCTCGCTCACTATATTGTGCATGAGTGTACCAAAGTCGCGTGAACCATCGTCTGTAAAGTAACCAATACCCGACAGACGCATTTTTAAGCGATTGCGAAATGGAATAGACTCCCATTTATTAAGGGTGGCTTGTTGTTCTAAATCAACCTTGTCATCATTGTCCCCTTTGCTACCTTTATCACTCTCAACAGATTCTACCTCTTTAATTGGCTCTCCATAATTAAAGGTTAACATCTTTTTCTCCAACTGTTCGGCTTCCGACTCATTCTTATATTGCTTTTCTTCCTTCTCTTCTAGAGCATCACCCAGCACAGATGTGTTTACACTATGTCGTAACAGTTGAGAAACCCTCTTTATCTCATTAAAGTTGCCCGGATTGGGTGTATTAACAATCAATCGATGTTTAGGACGTGTAAAGGCTACATAGAGTAGATTGAGGTTATCAATAAACATAAAGAGTTTCTCATAAAGATACTCACGTTTAAAAATAGTATTGGTAAGACTCTTCACATATTTCACTGGCACTATACCCAACTCATTGAACGGTTCAACCTCGGGCTTACACCACAATATGGGAGAACGCATATAATCGGGTTCGAATGTCCAATCAGCAAAAGGCAGGATAACGGCACCAAACTGTAAACCTTTCGATTTATGAATTGTCATTAGCTGTATAGCATCTTGATCCTCTGGAGAGAAAAGACTTTTCTTCTCTTTCGCTTCGTCCCACCACACCAAGAAGCCATCTAAATCGGCTGTTTTACGAGCAGCATATTCGTTAACAAGATCAAGAAACGCTTGAATATATACCGTATCAGTAGATGCTAAATTCTCTTTTAGCAAGTCGAACAGGGCTTCGGTTAACTCATAAAGCGGTAGCGATATTATTTGAGAGAGCATCTTATCTAGTTTTTCTACAGACTCCTCATTATACTGCTCCATATAATTATCGTAGGTATCCAATTCACTTTTAGTAGAAGTGAAACGCAAATACTCGTATATGGCAAGAAATTGTTTTGTCTTCTCGTGTGGATTGTTGATATATTTCAATAAAGCATCTACAACTTTAATAACCATAGAATTCTTGAGCAACAGGGCTTCGTTTGAAATAAAGTCGAATTTATATTTCGAACATCTGTTTTCACTTTTATACTGCAATAAACGTTCTGAAACAAGTATACCCTCTTTGCCATCGCGCACTAGTATAGCAATATCTTTAAGTCTGAAACCTTCGTCTTGCAAATTCTCCAAAGTCTTGGTTAGTTCCTTTAGTGCAACATCTTGCCACTTAATGCCCTTCTCTTTTTCAATAAAATTGATAGTCACTCTACCCGCATTAACATCTTTAATTGGTGCTACTTGCTGAGTGAGCTGGCTATAAACATTCGATATTTTCTCAGAAAGATCTTTATCCTCTAGTATCTCCTCATCAGTTCCATTATACACAGCCTGCAAAGCAGTAGCAGCCTCTTCAAAAAACTTATTGTTGAAAGTTACAATATGACCATCGCTACGCCAATTTGTGTCTAAAACATGCTGCTGTATACTAGGAGCTGAAAAATCTTTTTCTAATTGATCTTCAAGAAGCCTCCAATCAGAGTTGCGCCAACGGTATATACTCTGCTTCACATCGCCCACAATCAAGTTGTAGTTGCCCGATGCCAAACTCTCTTGCAAGAGTGGACGGAAATTATTCCACTGCATGGTAGATGTGTCTTGAAACTCATCAATCATAAAATGATTGAGGCGTGAGCCTATCTTCTCATATACAAAGGGTGAATCGCTATCGGCAATTATCTTGTTGAGCAACTCAGTTGTATCTGAGAGGAAAATCATGTTAGAGTCGCGCCGATAAGCTTGCAAGCGATTGTTTACATCACTCAATATACCAAGTGTGTTGAAAAAACGAAGTATCTCCTTTGCCGTCACATAATTGGTGCAATTGTTATAAAGAGCTATGGCTTCATTCACACAATCGTTAAGCCCATCACTGTAAGCACTTTCTATTTTATTTATTATGTCAGGTGGTGTCGATTTAATATACCACGATTCAACATTATTGGCAAAATCAATGAAGGTAGTCTTCAACTCTGGCATTTCGCCATTTGCCCAATCGTTGAATCTTTTAAACTGAGACGAACTTTTTCCTTTAAAATCAGAGTAAGACAAGCCGTGACTTTCAATAATGCTTAAGCCACGCTCACCCAAAGCCACTATTTTCTCTTCGTAGTTACGAATAATTGCAAACAGATTTTCTTTATATGCCTTTAGCAGATTTTTATCGCTTATTTGATCTTGAATAGGTTCGGAGAGGGTAATAAATCGTTCATCGAAAAGGTTTCCCGATAGATTAACTATATCATCGTTTATCTTCCAAGTTTTATTATCTTCTATCCTATCATTCATAAAATCCAACAACCACCGCATCAAATCTTCATTGCCTGGTTGGTCAAGCTCATTAAGCATAAGATCAACAATCTCGGGTAGAAACGACCTATTGTCTACCTCAACCTTATAGCCACCCGTTATCCCCATTTCGCGGGTAAAGGCGCGCATAGTTTGTTGAAAAAAACTATCGATAGTACTTATAGAAAAATTTGAATAGTTGTGAAGAATGCTGCGTAGAATATGCTGCGAACGATTGCGAATCTCTTTTTCTGAACGACCAAACTCACTCTTTAAATCATTTAAATAGCCAGATTCTTCGCCAACTGCAAGATTATGGAGCTCCTTAACAATTCGCGACTTCATCTCATCTGTAGCCTTGTTTGTAAAAGTTACTGCTAAAATATGGTTGAAATTATTGTCTGCACTAAAAAGAAGACGTATATATTGCCCCGTCAGTTGGTGAGTTTTACCCGATCCAGCCGATGCTTTATAGACATGCAAATATGGAATATTGTTAAATGACACGTGTTTTTTTATACCCTTCCTTTTTTAATATTTCTAAAACCCTGTTACGCATATCGCCTTGTACAATTATTTCTCCATCTTTTGCAGATCCTCCCACTCCACACTTTACTCTCAAGAGTTTGCCCAAATCATTCAAGTCGTCATCTTGCCCCACAAAACCCGTAATAAGAGTTACTGCTTTGCCTCGGCGTCGTTTAGTGTCAAGTTTTATACGCAACTGTTGTTTATCCTTTGCAATAGTTTCTTCTTGTGGAGTTTCTTCTTTTTCGTATTCAAAATCGGGATTAGTTGAATAAACTACATTTAGTTTTTTCTTCCAGTCGTTCATAATTGTCTCGCTTTCTTTCCTTTCTAATATTATAATAAACGGTTATTTTCTGCGAATAGTTTGACCAGATTCTACAGACTGTACCACATTTATTATATAATCGCCCATGTGCTCACACTCAGTTATAAGGTCGGTATAGAATACACCTGTTTGATAGTCATAAAGATTATTGTTTACATCTTCGATATTCTTGCGTTTAAGCATGTTGCGCAGTTCATTTATTCTATTTTCATATTTAATACTGTCAGTCATATCAAAGTCACTCACCTCTTGTTTTTCAAGCACTTCCTGCATTTTCGTGAAAGCTTTTTCAAGCTCTTTCCACATTAAGCGAATGTTCTCTTCTATCTCTTCTGTAAATTCAGCCTTAGCTTCTAGCTTACGCTTATAGTGACGTGCCATATTGTGACAAGAGTCTGCAATACTCTCTATTTCTGTCACATCACGCAATATCGAACGGATTCGCTCCTTACTTTGATTACTCAATCTACCTTCAGCCACTTTATTTAAATAAGAGCCAATTTCAATCTCCATTCGGTCGCTAATCTCTTCATATTTCTCAATTCTAGTAAATAGCTTCCAAAACTTAACCTCATCTTTGGCAGCTGCTAACTTCTGCACCAACTTGAACATTTTTCTAGTTCGTTTTGCATACACATTAAGCTCTTTCTCAGCCTGCAAAATAGAGAGCTCAGCTGTAGAGAGCATACCTGTAGTAATAAATTGCAGTTGAAACTCCTCATCAGCATCCTCATCCTTCGGTTTGATTACAAACTTACAGATGCGCTCGTACAAGTTCACAAACCAAACCATTATCAACACATTGCCCACATTAAACATGGTGTGATACAGCGACAACCCATAGGATGTTACTGACTCATATGACTGATACACACCCTGTTTGGCTACCAAATCAGCAGAAAGATCAGAAGCTCGAGTTGATGTTATAGCTTTAAACTCATCGGGAGGTAATGTATCTATCCACGCAGCCATTCCTCTAGGGTCAGTTCCCCAGAAACTCTCGGTAAGACCAGATATCATGTTCACAAAAAACTTAAATACAAAGAGCATCCAAATAACTCCCAACACATTGAACATGAGATGTGCAAATGCCGCTCGTTTTGCAGAAACATTTGCCGAAAAGGCTGCAATATTTGCAGTAATTGTTGTACCAATATTCTCACCCATAATCATGGCAGCTGCCGACTCAAATCCAATCCATCCTCTAGAACACATAATAAGAGTAATGGCTACTGTAGCACTCGACGATTGAACAATAACGGTAAGCACCGTTCCTATCAACAAGAAAATAATTGTAGAGAGAAAACCTAAATCTGCAAAGCCACTCACAAAAGCAAGAACTTCGGGATTGTTTTGCAAATCTGGCATCGAGTCTTTTAGCCAATCAAGCCCTAAAAACAAAAACGCAAACCCAAAGATAAATTCTCCTAAGGATTTGCGTTTACTTTTTGCCGAAAAGATAAGAGGTAGACCAATTCCAAGTAAAGGAACAGATAGCATACTAATAGAAAACTTACCGAAACCGAACAAAGATATCATCCAAGCTGTTACAGTAGTTCCCACATTAGCTCCCATTATTACACCTATAGACTGAGCCAAGGTGAGTAAACCAGCATTAACAAAACTCACTACCATAACACTGGCAGCCGATGAAGATTGAATAAGGGCAGTTATTAGAATACCGGTAAAGACTCCCATTACTCTGTTTCTTGTCATTGCTGCAAGAATGCTTCTGAGTTGCTCGCCTGCTATTTTTTGCAAGCCCTCACTCATAATTTTCATGCCGTACAAAAACAGCCCTAAAGAACCTACCAGTTCAAGAAAGTTTAAAAACGTATAGTCCATGTTCAAAAATTAATGTAAATTCGTCCACAAATATACTGTAAAATAGACGAACTACAAATACTTAACAAAGATATTAAACATTAAAAAAGGCTGACAACAGTTTACTATATGGGTTGAATAAGAACTAAAAAATAAGTCAGCAACATGTTTACTCCTCTTCCATAACATTTAACTTGTGATGCTTCACAGACTCAATCACATTCATAATATAATCGCCCATCTTTTCACACTCCGTAACAATATCCATATAATACACTCCCGACTGATACGGGTAGATATTATTATTAACATCCTCTATATTTTTTCGTTTCAATAGATTGCGCATATCATTAATAGCCAATTCGTTTTTAATACTCTCACTCATGTTGACTTTTGTTACCTCCTGCGAATCTATAGTTATCTCCATTACATCAAAAGCATTTTCTAGAAGTTTAAACATAGCAAATATGTTTTCATTTAAAAAATCTGGAAAAGCAACATTAGCATCTACTTTCCTTTTGTATATTTTTGCTATATTATGACATGAATCAGCTACGCTCTCTACTTCTGTTATTCCACGCAATATAGCTCTAATTTTTTCCTTGCTTTGGTTGCTAAGCTTCCCTTCAGAAACCCTATTTAAATAAGAGCCTATTTCTACTTCCATGCGATCGCTTATACCTTCATACTTCTCGATACGAGCAAACAATTTCAAGAATTTTGTTTCGTCAGTAGTTACAGCAAGCTCTTGTGCAATATCTAGCATTTTTCTTACACGTTTAGCATATACCCCCATCTCCTTTTCGGCTTGCATTATAGAAAGCTCGGCGGTGCTGAGCATAAAGGTAGAGATAAACTGTAGATGAAATTCTTCTCCCTCTTCATCCTTTCTAGGCTTTATTACTATTTTGCATATTTTTTCATACGAAAATTCTTTATAATATAATTAACTAATAATCTACATGTTACGTTGTTTTGCAACAACAATTTATTTCAGTTCAGACAAAACAAAAGACGGCACTTATCTTATTGACAAATGCTCTGGTTATCAGATG
>RRZT011450686.1_pt1 | contig 38060 bp, 37 predicted proteins | sample 2165551 | NCBI WGS metagenome assembly RRZT01 (sample SAMN10456910, study PRJNA506462) | wastewater metagenome | biome: wastewater; feature: sludge; material: wastewater sludge; isolation source: wastewater sludge with Escherichia coli K12::gfp cells carrying plasmid... | place: USA: Moscow, Idaho...
ATGATAGATTTCTTAAAGGATAGATCAGATAGATTAGATGTATCCTTTGTAGGAAATAAAAGAAATAGTAGAGGTGTAATATATGCTGAAGTTATTTCTAAGAATAGCGGGACTACATATATGCTATTCTTAAGCAAACAGTACCAGAAATGTAGAGAGGATGGGTCTAGAAATTTTACTATTTCATCTCCATCCAAAAGATATCTTATCAATTATAAAGAAGGGATATCAGAAGTAATCAAAGAAGAAGATATTTAGTTATCTTCTTCTTTTTTTTTTAATTTAAATATTAATTGAGTATATATTATTACTACGAAGGTAACAACTAAAAAGAAGGAGGTAGCACATATGCTAACCAAAAGAGAGAGAGAAACAATTGTACAATTCACTGAGAAGGAGGGGATTGTATGAGTTACGCAGCTATAAGTTTTGGTAAATCGTATAAGGAAGTTCTATTACCTTACCAAGAGCAAAGATCATTACATACATATGAAAGATCTGATTTCATATTTATGATCAAAAGATATCTTACAAGATATGTTAGATTATCATGCGATATTACTATTATCAATAAGCAATTAGTAAATAACATTGATAATGTATCAGATGAAGAAGTATGTAATATAGCTAAAAGAGTACTAAATAACTACGTATTAATAATAGGTAGTACAACTATAGCTACAAATATTCCTATACAAGGGTACTTTAGTAGCTTTAGAATATTAGGTCGTTATATTAATGATTTAATTATTAAAGAGGGTGCTGAACTGAGCGCTTCTGGTTATATTAAGAAAAAGGATATAGACTTTAATGCGATGGAAACTGAATGTTCTAGATTTATTAGAGCTCTATATGAAGATATAGCAGCAAGTACTGAAATATCAACACATGACCAATTATCTTTAGTTATTAATAGTTATATTGAAAAAGGATTATCAGCAGAAGAAGTTGTGTTAAAATACAAGACTGCATATCTATTATTCATATCATCTATAATAACAAGTGATGGTGCATGGTTAGATGTTACAGACTTTAATAATCATTCAGACTTTACTGACTTAATAGCTAGTGAGATAGCTAGAATGACAGATGAAGAAGAAATAAAACTATATGAACTTAATTTTTAGATCGGGAGGCATACTGAATGCTTAAAAGAAATAGTATAACGAGTATAATAAGTGCGGTAAATAAAGAAGACGTAGAGACTAAGTTTAAAGCTCAACTTTATTCTGGAGAGAACGAGAATGGAATGAAAAGATACGTAGTATCTCTTACTGTATATAGTAAGACTGAAGTATGGGATAATATAGAAGTAATGCACGACATTGTCTACAACTTTCATACATTAAAACATAATCCACAAGAATCAGATGAAACATGGAATCTGATATTAACTCAAGAAGAAGTAGATGTAATATTTCATAATATGTTACAAGACGCTGTAAATAAAGAAGTAGAAACTATGTTACAATATTTCAATAAAAATATAGTGTCAGCATTATATTCTAAAGTAATTGGTAAAATTAATAATCTAGATGAGGATTCTATTGAAGAATACGGAAGATATATTCTAAATAGTAACTCTAAAGATAGAATTAATAAGATAGTAGCCAATAGAAGAGGTAAGAAATGACACCTACATACGAAGGAGTAACTAGATGGCCACTATATAAGGCTCCTCCAACTAAAGAGGAACTAGCTGTAGTTAAAGACGTTAAAGTGCGTGTATGGATACTAAGAAACTATCACGCTGTAGCTCATATCGATAACGTTATAAATGTATATGTATGTAGTGATGAGATACCTAAGAAAAATATTGATGATTTCAATGAATTGAATTACTATATGCTAAAACTTAGTAGTAGTCCATATAAGACAGAAAAGAGCTTAGAGACTATTATAAGAAAGACAGAGAAAAGAAAGAAAATAGACAGAATATAAAATACAAAAACTTTTAGGAGGAATAATAAGATGGTAAATAAAATAATAAAACACTTTAATAAAGAAATTGGTGATAAAATGGAACGTAATAAAAGAAGAAATAAAGTAGAAAGTTTATTTGACAAAATAGGGGAGTTAAGAAATATAGAGTCTAGCTTAATCAACGAGAGAATAATTAGAATAGAGAGAATTAACTTTGAAATTGAAGAAATAAAAAAAGAGATAGTTAAAGCTGAAGAAGAGCTTAAACTAAAACTTAATGAATTAAGTTACGACCTCGAACCAGGAATAAAATCTAATGCAAAAGATCTATCATTTGAAATGAAAGGTGTAGAAAAAATCAAATAAGGAAACTGGCAATTAAGCCAGCTTCTTTTTTTTTTTATACTATTCTAAGAACTCATCTAAGTCCTTTATAGTATAAGTCTTTTGAGTCATATCATGTGTTGCTTTCATAAACTTATTAAGCATTACAGATCCCATATCTGCTACAAAGAATCCTGCATTAGCTCGTTTAGATTTAGTTAAGTTTAACATCATCTCTCCAGCACAATGACTACAAATACCATCAGTACTTTCACAAAACATAGGTGTTCTCATAGATACAGGTTTATTTAAATATTTATCTGCAATCTCAGGTGTTAACATTATTTCTTTTCCAGTTTCATCTAAGATATATCTAAATAATAAGTTACCTTTTTTAACATGAGTCATTACTTTATACTTCTTAGTACCACAGTCTCCTTCATACACAAATGTAGATTGAGCTGCTGAGGCAAATCTTTTAACTATATAACCTGCTTGTGCAGTAAGTAATGCTCTTGATGCCGCTCCTGATATTTGCATATTAGTATTAGGTAGTATATCTTTATTATTTATTCCGTCTTTTAGATTAGATGTTATAATAGCTACATCACTAGTTCCTGGTATTGGTGCAGCTCCTAAGCTTATCTTAAGTGACTTAAAGTCTACTCCCCATTTAGGAGAAGCTCCAGATGCATATAAATCATACATAGGATCGCCTTTATAGTATTCTTTAGAAAACTCTACCATTTCATTCTCATATTTATATAATGCTTGAACGTCACCAGCTTCTATAGCATCTTTATATTTATCCATTATCTCAGTCTTTTTGTCATTGAATACATCATCTGATTTAATTAACATATTATAACTAACTGATGCTGATACTAATTCAGTTACACCAAATGCTAGATCATGGTATTTATTTAATAAGAATTTATAATCAGCCATAGATAAAGTATTTTCTATTAACTTAGCTGCATACGAATTTATTATATCTTCCATCTTACCTTTAGTAATAGTATCATTAATAAATACATGTGTTTTTATATGACCGAATATTACTTTATTAAATACGACACGTCCTATAGTAGTATCTTTATATATAGTATCACAATCATATTTATTTAATAAGTTAAGTACTACTTTTAATTTAAAGTCTTCAAGTTTTAAAAACTCTTCTACATCATTATCAGATTCTTTAGTAGCTTTAACTACTTTTTTAATTATAGTTAAGTTATATAAAGCCTGGAATCCCTCTTTACCTATGTTACGAGAGTTGTTACCATTTAATTTAAGTAACGATATAGGTTTTTCGTTATTGTAGTTATCTATTTCAGCTACAGCTTCTTTAGAATAAACACTTTTAATAGAGACTTTATCGCCGTCATAATCGCCGCCCATTCCCTCTAGGTATAAGTTACTAAACTTAGCAGTTTCTTCGAATATATAAGATACAGGATTATTTTCATACTTATGTACATTAGGGTAATTGTCAAAGTCATATATATAATCAGTATCTTCTTCTGTAAGTTTAATTTTCATATTACCATTATCTTTATTAAATACTAGAATATTTATTTTACAAAATATCATTGAATCTTTATCCGTAATAGGATATCTTGCAGCCATACTTCTAATATTCTCTTTAAATAAGTTAACAGCTAAATAAAATACATCTAACCATGTAATATCACGTAACTCAGACGTTAATTCTTCTGTATCAGAATCTGTAAAGTCAAAATAAAGTTTAATAGTTTGATCTTTATTATACTTAACCTTTTCAAATCTTTCAGCATATGCATGGTAATAGTTCTTTATCTTTTCTTTTATTACATCTTCATTAAATTCCATTTCAAACTCTTCACGAGATTGATTAATTAAACCATTCTCATAGAATGAGTTAAGTATTTTAAATACAGCACCTATAGTTTGCACTGGAGCTATATTCATTATATGATGTAGAGGTAAGCTTATCTTATCTAACTCAAAGTTAGTTTTTCCTATTGTATCGTTAGGTTTAATCTCTGGGGCTACTATTACTATCCTAGCACCATTATCTACCGATCTACCCATAGCTCCGTCACGTAGAACACCATCTGCTTTACTAGTACCTTGTAATACTGCTGAGATATGCTCATAAATATCGCTAAGAAGACTTTGTATTTTAACATCATTAAAATAAGTAACCATAGAAGTATTCTCTTTTTGTTTATCTTTAAATGAGCAAGCTTTTATTAAGTCCATGTACATTTGATTTAATGTGTCTATTTTAATACTTCCAGATGTTGTATCTATATCACGATAATGTTGAGGTAGTACCATTAACTTAGTCATAAAGAATTGCTCTCTTGTTAACTTCATCCACGCTTCTTTCATCTTCTTAGTTTGGAGTCGATTATTTTCATTATCTTCCATCTTAGTGAATTTAATATTATTAAAATTCTTATAAAACCAATCTAACCCAGTCTCACCATCAGGATCTAATATAAGACCACCATCAGCTCCTATTTTAAATTTCTTAGATCCATCTATAATATAAGGTAGATCTCTAAATAATCTTTTAGCTATTTTAAATACACCCATATCTATAAAATGACCTTTAAGATCTATGTACCCCATTTTAGATTTCTTTTCATCTATAGTGTAACCAAATATATTAGGATCAAATAATCCTCCTATACCATCTATACCATGATTAATTACTTCTTTACTACTATTCTTTCTAATAAGTTTGTTACTATTCAAAGTAAGTGTTATCAACTTATATCAACTCCTTCTTTTATAAATCATTCAGTATGTCATCAGTTGAGACCAATTTATTAATGACTATTCTGTGTTTATCTTTATTCTTACTAGCAGCTTGTGTATTTACTTTATTAAAGTCATCATCTATAGCTGATAATAATTTCTCATATAATTCATTATCTTGTTCTGCTTCTATTTCTTCCTGCGTAACATAAGATTCATTACCATCAGGATTTAAAGTAAGAAAAGTATTCTCTGAGTTTTGAGACCAAGTAATTTCAACTAAGCTATTGTATACTGGCGCTATGTATCTAGATATGATATACATTATACCATCGTTATGATCTAAATCAAAATTAGATAGTATGACATCACTATAAGTCTCTGCTGATAAAGATGATTTTACCATTGCAAATATCTCTTGTATATCGTTTTGTCTATCATTATCTGTTAATTCAGGTAATGCAAATAAACGAGACCCAAGTCTTCTGTATTCAGGATTATTTAAATATTTACTAGTAATAAAACTATTAACTGCAAACGAGCAATAATTAGTTAACTTATTATCGAAGTCTTCTGATCCTAGATTACTAAAAGTAAAGTCTAATCTTTTCATATCTTTAGTCCATTTAAATTTCTTCATTTCTAATTCCATCATTTGATACTTCATATTACTTTTAATTATATCATCAAACTCATTTGTTAATTCTTCCCGTACTTCTTTTTTAACTTCCTCTAATTTACTAAGAAATTCCTCTTCTCTCTTAGTAAACTCTGTATACCTTTCTTCTATTCCTTTTTTATCTCTAGATATCTTTCTTATATACACTATTGTAATCACTATGATGTAGGTATAAATTGGATATAATACTAATAAAATTAAATTTAAATTCATTATCTGTTCCTCCTAAAGTTTTTATAATAAAGTTTTGTTTGAGTTTTAGTCTAGTATTTTTCATATACCCAAACAAATTACTATTAAAATAGAATAAAGAAAAGGAGGTATATAATGTTAAAATTACAAACAGTAGCTGAAAACTTCATAATAAAAAGATATAATTATGCTTACAAAATAGACACTCTATTAGAACAAGAGTATAATTATGATGCATATAATAGATTTATTGAATATAAAAATGCAGTAAATGCTACTGATACGTTAGCAGCTTATACTTATACACTTAATGATTTAGCTCAATTTACACAAGATCCAGTAGCACTTAATACGATGTATTATAACTATGAGACAATCCCTACTATATTAACAGAAGATCAACAACGAGAGCTACTAGCTTTTAAAAGAGAGAATGCTAGAAATGCATATGTGGAATATAATAATTATTATAGAACTTTATTAGGACTTCCTCCAATGATTAAAAATTCTAATAACTTACTGTCAGTTGATACTACTAAATTCTTAAAAGTCACTACTCCAATTATTGGGGTTGATATATCTAAGCCTGTACATTTATATACAGAGACAGAAAAGAAAGCATTATCATTATCTGGTGTGTTAAAAAGATTAATTAGAGAAAATCCTAAATTAGAATATCTTTTCTATCTAGATAAAAATATAGATATTATAGATGCAAGAGATAAATTTGAATACGAAGTTATATGGATAGATACTGATATTTCTGATATGGCTAAATTCCATGATCATTATAGATTAGTACTTAATCATCATATGACTACGAGTTATAGTGAATACGATGCAGCTACTTATGATTTTTATGAACCATTACAATGTTTACAATTAATAATGACTACATTAGCACATGTAGCAGCTTATGAACCTAGAAACTCAATAGATTCACAAACTATAAATGAAGCTGAGATATACAACTTATTCCAAACGTATGGATTACCTAAATTTAATTTCAGTTTAAAATACTTAAATGAGATAGCAGCTAGAATAAATGGACTTACTATGAGAAAAGGAACTAAAGCGGTTATACAGAATATCTCTGACATGTTTAATGAGATAACTATATTTAAATACTTTATAGTTAAAAGATTAGTAAATAAAGGTGAAACTTCTATTGATGGGTTAAGTGATTCCGATAAATATGAATTGTACTATGTCAGAACTCCATTAGGAGTAGACGATCCATATCCTTATGTACAAGATAATGCGAATTTAATACCTTTTGAAAAGGTTGCTAAATCTGATGCTAGATGGGGAGATGGAACTGGTGATATATTAGAAAAAGATATTAAGGAAATGGATTTCAGTTATGCTGAAGGAAAATACTTAGGTCTTGATGATAGAGTCAACTTAGCTACATTCTCTTTAGAGATAGCTCATTTCTATAGATACGTAATTGAACATAAAGAAACATTTAAAAATATTAAATTCTATATAGAGACTGCTGATTATAACGCTACTCTATTTGAGCTTATTACTTACTTGCAATGTCTAATATTTAGAAAACTTAAAGTAAGACCCGATATACCTGATACATTGTCATCAGTTCTATATATGTATTCGATAAAGAACCATATAAACTATGAAGAGCTTAAATTAAAATTTAAAAATCATTTCAGATTCACTAAATACAATACCATTAATATTGATGCCTTTATAGATTTATTAGATGGTAAGAAATATAACATGGGTGATGTAATTGATGCATTCGAAGTAAATTATAATCTAATATTATTCTTAAAAGAGTTCCAAAGAAATACATTACTAGATATAAGGGATTACGAAGCTGTAGATACAGTTATTAAAGCTGTAACTTATGGTGAGAAAATACCTGAATATTATGACAACAAAACTAACTTAGAAGAATTCCTTGCTAGTTATTCTCCTGAAAGTTTAAAACTAATAATAAGAATGGATGAAATTGGCTCAGAGGCTGATTTTGAATCTGCTATGAATAATGAGATTAGTGAAGTAATAAATTATATGAGAGAATTTGTTGATGAGAAGAAGAATACTACATTCCTAAATATGTTAGATACAACTCAATCTGTATACTCTGATTCTGATTTAATTAAATACTTAGAAAAAATATTAGATTTCTATAAGAGTTATACACAAGATTTATTTTCTCGTGGATTAACTTACACATTAGATACAATTGATGAAGGAATTAAAGTAGCAGAAAGATTGGCTATACATATGAAATTACAAGAATGGGAGTTAGTAACATTATCTCTCATATTTACTGATAAAACTAATGAGTTTCTACAAATAGTAAAAGAGAACTTATTATACGAAGATGTAACAACTTGTAACGATACATTAGAAATGATAATGAATCCAGATAAAGAAGTTAGACTTCTTGGTTTTGGTGGATATAAAATAATTTAAAAGGAGGAATATTAATAATGGAAAAAATACATATACAAGATACAATAACAACTACTGATACAGCTTGTGATTTTTATACAAAAGAAGAAGCTGATTATGTTAATAGTCAAGAGGGAAAAAATGTAATAGCCACTGTACATAGAAAGCTTATTAAAGCTGATGGAACAGAAATGTTTGAATTCATTGGTGGTAATGCAACAGTTCTAGGAGGTACACAACTAATAGTACAAAATACTTTTGCAGGTATCACAAATAGTATGTTAACTCAAATAGATACACTAGATAAAGATCCTTCTTTAAATATAACTCCTGTATCTAAATACTTAGATGATGTAAAAAGAATATTTGGTTTCGGTGTAGGTATGGATGGTGGAATAAATAATACTGTATATCCAATTAAAAGACATACTAAAGGATACGAAACTTCTAAATTATTTGCATTTAAAACTTTAATAGCAGATCCATTAGTAGATGACGTTGTAGAGAATGTTAAAAAATATACATTAAGATCTGTAGATACTTCTACTAATACAAGTTTATATTATATTAAAAAGGTATCTCCTATTTTGTCTAATGTTACAATATATGGAGAAACAGTACCTAACCATCCTACTGCTAATTATTCAGGAAAGTTTGATATAAGAAGTAAAGTTACATTAAATTTAAGAATAGAAGAAGATGAACTTACTGATTGGTACGGATATAAATTTGGAACAAAAGACGGAGCTATAATGAATAGTATAATATTATTTGCTGGTAGAAACTGTGAATCTATAATAAATGGTACAACAGTCAATACTTACAGAGATGTTGTAGCAACTAATAAAATAAATGTAGTAAGTATACCACTCAATAACACATCTATTGATTTTATATATACATTATATTACGTATAGGAGGATGCTTAAATGGATGAGACTAGTAAATATAATGGATTTGGATACGATATAGAAGACGTATTACACGGTGTCGGACTTACGTATGATAGATTCAAGCAACATTTATTAAATCTAAATAGAATTAATATAAATAAAACTGTCAACCCTATAGATGTAATTAACTTTGGTAAGAGTTATGTATTCTTTACAAGACCAGATCTTAATTTATTCGTAGACAACAAAGGTACAATTAATCAAAGTATAATAGATAACTGTCCAGATCTAGCAATGAAGATACTCTCAAATATCGGTGCTGCATTAGCACTACAAAGCAGTGTATCGCAAGAATCAGCAGCGGGGTCAGGACACGGTCTACTAAACTTATTAGGAAATCAATGTGCAGAATGTCAAGTTCCTGATATAGCGTTATCACTTAAGAATGCTGCTAAGAATGGTAAAGGATTCGGTATCTCTTATGGTGGGGATTTTATAGAAAACTTATCTGAAGGAGATGTGTCTGTATCTTTTATAGATAATAGAGATAGAGATGTACAAACTATGATGGAAATATGGTTAGAATATATAGAAGGCGTTAATAATGGTACTATAATGAAAAAGAGAAGATATATATCAGAAAATAAATTAGACTATGCAATTAATGCATACATATTTACTATTGATGAATCTTTTAATATAAAAAGTAATATTATGTTAGGTGGAATGTTTCCTACTACACTTAATACACAATTACTACAATATAAAGCATTACCATTAACAGCCAGTGATTTCATTGGTCCTTTTAATTATGACTTCCATATATCATTCTTATCTAAACCAAATTCACATAGAACTATAGAAAGCTTTAACTATGTGACAGGATTTGGGAAATTTATTAATTTCCCTATATCTGAAGGATCTCATCCTTATATGTACACTAAGTTTAATAACTGGTATATACATAATGGAATGGTACCTGATGGTACAGTATTTAGACAAGGTTATGCTTATAACTTTTCATTAGAAGATAAATATCCAGAGATGGTAGGAATAGCTACATCAATGTTATCATCTGGAGTACAAAATTATACATTAGTATTTGCTTCTAGAAATTTAGGAGTAGGACATCAATTAGGACAATTTTATACAAGACAAACTGAAACAAATTCAAATAAGAATGCTATGGTTCGTATGGCAGGCTCTGTTGCTAATAATTATAACAAAGCTACAATTGATTCCTCAGGAGTCGGTTATGGACAAATGTCTAATGGACCTATATTCGGTTCAGCAGCGTATTCAAGGTATGACAATGCAGATAGCGGAGATGTTCAATCTAACGAGTCTGGTTCAAAATACGGATTAACTAATGGACGTTATGGTACAACATCTGACACTACAGGTGGTAGTAATTTATTTGGAATGGTAGCAAGTGGACTAGGTAGGTTATTCGGAGGATAAAAGAAAGGAGGCTCATTGTGGCACAAAAAATAAAAACAGATATAGAGTACATGACATGGCTCACTGCTATACTAAACTTATATGGAATGTATACTGATGAGATAAATGCTATATCAACAGTTGGGTTTCTAACACATGCATTAGTAGACACTAATGACGCAGTTATATATAAAGCCAATCAAGCTATAAAAGAATCACACGTTATAACAGCACAAAAATTAGATAGTTTATATAAACATGCAAGGGAAGTAGAAATAGAACCCACATTCTCTATACCAGCAGCTATGGATATGGTATTAGTTATATCTGAACGTAACTTTGAAATAGAAGCTATGGGTAATGATCAAATTAAATATTATATAATAAATAAAAGTAATATAATAACAGTAGGAAACTTTATATATTCATTCGATTATGATATAGAGATAAGATTAGAAAAAGGTCAAAATGGGGAAAAATATCTTACTGCCAGATACATGACAGATGGGGTAAATAAAAATCCTATTAGTAATCTTATAAATCCAACTATTAGAGCAATAAGAGAGAAGAAAGACAATACATATGAATACCATCTATTCGTTAGATTACAACAATATAGTCGTGAATTATATGAGGCTGAATTCGGTAATAGAGATTTTGCAGTATTTAATGTCGGTACTAAAAGAGCTACTGATGAAATTGCAGGTATTGATGTATTCCGTGAACACAGTAGTTTAAATACTTCATCTGAACCAATTAGATTAGAAAAGAAAATGTATTTTGAGAACTCTCGTACATCTGTAGATTCAATATATTTACACTATGATTCATTTAATAAATTTAAATTAATACATAAATCTCAATCAGATGGATTCAGACCATTAGAGCAAGATAAAATTACATGTGATATATATGTAACAACTGGTGAACGTGGTGTATTTGAGTATAGCATACTAAGTGGTAACTCAGTTAAGTATCATGCATTAGATGATAGTAGACTTAATATAAGAGTTGAGCTAATAGATGGTGTATCAGCAGGAGGTAAATCATACTCAATAAATAAAGAGCAATTAAGAAAGCAAATTATCACAAAGAAATCAACTAGGGATTCAATTGTAATAGAAAATGATTTATATATGATTTTAAACTCAAGATCGACATTATCTGATTACGCTGTTATAAAAACTAGAAATGATATTCTAAAATTATTTAATATCTATACTGCACTTAAATTTAAATATGATATATCTACTTTTACTATACCAACTAATACATTAGATCTAACTTGGGATTTAAATACACAAACTATAGAGTCAGAACCTGGTGTATACCAAATGACTACTAAAGCTGCAGTATCTAAAAAACCTATTGTAGGTGAAATAGCAGAAGAAGCTATGATAAATACTTTTGGTCCTGAATACTTGAAGTATTATATACCGTTCATAATAAGTTATGATAAATTTAATAATAATGTCAGAGTATATGATGCATATGTGAATGAGAAATATCAAACTGATTATAATTTAATGTATCCTAATATAAAATTCTCTTGGATTTGTAACTGGGTTAAATTTACTAAAACAGATTATAACTCAACATATAAAATAACATTTGAATTAAGAACCAATCTAGCAGGTAGTATTCCTAAAGAACCTTTAGTAGATATAGATGGTATAACTAATGATATAACTGATACAGGCTTTGTAGACGTTTATTTCATACTGTACGATGAGAAGAAGAACGAAGTCTATAGAACTAGGGCTGAGATGATAGGATTCACTCTAGATGAAGATAAGCAGGATGATTACTTTACTTATAATATAGATTTAATACCTGATATGGTACCGACTATAATAAGTCGAGATAAGATGTTAATAATGAATCCTTCTAAAGGAGTAGATGAGTGGGTTAACATTGAAGGTTTGTCTGGTGAGATAGAAGTTTATATGCCAGTTAAAACAGATCCTTCTACAGGATTATTAGCTGGAGATAAAGAATTAGTTAATAAATACACATGGAATAGTTGTACACTAACTAATAATAGATCAGCAGCACATAAAGTACAACATAATGTATTGAATGATCATACTATTAAACTATTTAATTTTCCAGTAGTTGAATACACATTCTATAAAGATCATTATGAGATATTTAGAAAAGCTATGAAGAATGAGTACGACTCAATCAGTTATATAGAAAAGTATCAAGGAGAATTTTCTTACAGTATTAAGTTTATGAATACTTATGGTTACTCTGCTACTTATACTATAGGATTTGATAAAGGTCTGCTTAATAACGTTACTGTAGATATGGTATTTACAGCTGTTAGAAAATTAGGTTCTACAATAACAGAAGATGAATTATCTAAAGCAGTATATGAATATATAAGTTCAATTAACTTTATTAAACTGGATATATTCCATATGTCAAATTTATATGCTTACATAAAAACTTTATATCCTAACGATATAGAGTTAATTCAATTTAGAGGGTTAAATGGTATTACAGAAACAGAACAATTGATAACTATGAATATTAGTGAAATGTCTAATAAAACTGTAGTAGAAAAATTATCACTACCTTTATTATTCAATCCAGATACTCAAAGTTTCAAATATAAAGTTACTTGGCAATGGGAATAACTTTTTTTTTTATGTCGTCCTTTGGGGCGGCATAACTTTATTTTTCTTAAAATATATATTATTAATAAAGAGGTAGAAATATATAATTTGATATTTCGGAACTTTACTATACGGTATCATAGAAATTATTAGAGTATAAAAAATTAGGAGGAAATTAGATGTTATCATTAATAGTAGTAAAAGGTAAGAATAATGAAATAGGAAAAGATAATAAGTTATTATGGGATCTACCAGAAGACATGAAGAACTTTCGAAAGTTAACAAATGGTAAAACTGTAATAATGGGTAGAAAGACGTATGAGAGCATAGGACGTCTTTTACCGAACAGATTAAACGTAGTGGTGTCTTCTACTATGGAAGACCCTAACATTAAGAATTTGGTTATATTTAGAAGCTTAGAGGACGTATATTTCCATTACCAAAGATATGCTGGAGAGATATTCGTTTTAGGTGGAAGTTCTATATATGAATATTTTAAAGATAAATGTGATAAATTATATATTACAGATGTAGATGATACTTATGAAGGAGCAGATAGTTTCTTTCCTGAAATAGATATGTCTAATTATAATGTAGAATCTAGTGTCGATTATGATGGATTTAAAATAACTGAATACAAAAAGATAGATAAAGAAAAGGAAGAAGTTAAAAATCTCAAAGATGAAGTTAGCCATACTAGAATAAGCTTTCCTTTAAATGTATATTTATATGAAGTAGATTTATTTAATGAAACAAATGATTTAAATAGAGATATACTTGACGGGCTTAAGAATCATTCTGATAGATTTCATGATGTTGTAGCTAGTTTAGAGTTTGGTTATAGATTAAATAATGATACGTTATGTGATATAATAGTTAACTTTATATCTGGCACTGATGAAATAACAAAAGTTAGTGTAACAAACTTTATCGTTTTAATGTTACTAGAAATGTACCCTCATCAATTAGACGAGCAAGATAATATAGAATCATTACTGTAATAATAAGAAAGGAGAATAAGAATGACTAGTGAGGAGAAAAAGAGTTTAAAAGAAGCTAACTTAGCAGATAGAATGAAGCAATATGATTATAAAGTAATAAATGAATGTACTAATGATTGGAAAGTAATCGTACAAACTGCTCTTGATTCATATGTTATAGAGAAATAAAGTAAAACAGGTCTATATCAATATGAAGGAGGTCAAGTAATGAGAAAGATAACAAATAATAAATATAATTATGAAGTTAACTCAGATAAGACTAGCGGTTACAGTACAATTAATGATCATGTATTAGATGAAATATTAAATTATGATGGAGAAAATAAGATAGATAATATATTAAATGGTGAGATAGAGATAGGTGAGAATGATTTATTTCCCCCCATAGTTAAGATAATTAAATTAACGTTAGATTATAAGGAGATAGAATTAAATACAGCTAGAGCTAAATTATTTACTCAGAATGAATTCTCTAATAAGAATATTATATATAAAACGGTAGAAGAAACTAATATAGAACTTCTATTAAATAGGGATTTATTTTATAAATCTAATGAAGAATCTTATGAACCAGTTGGTGATGTAACTAAGATAAATGAAGATTGTCAAAAGTTATTAGATACACAAGGCGATGTATTAAAGTTACATTCTGTAAGTATCCGCCCTAGAGTAACATATGATTCATCTAATAAACCTATTATAAAATTTATTGTAGCAGATGAGTTCTTTGTAATGAAAGATTACAGAAGATTTGTAAAAACTAATAGGGCAGTATTTACTGATTCTATATTACTTAGTGAGATATTAAATAATTGGGATTCTATAGATCGAGATTTAACACGTAGTACATTAACTATATACGGATTTAAAGAAGATAAGTAATACAACAATAAGAGGAGTTAACAGCTTCTCTTATTTTTTTAAGATTATTAATAAAAAAATAGAACTAAACTATATTAACGCCAAAGTATATTAACTAAAATTAAAGGAGGACATGACATGTCAGCAAAGAAAAAATCAAAAATATCACAAGATACAAAAGATTTTATAAAAGAATTCAAAAAGGTAGAGGAAACTAAAGTAGAAACTACAGTTGAGGATGAGAGTTCACTTAAAACTATTTTAAAAGATAAGAAGAAAGATTTAAAAGAAGTATTATCTAACACTAAAGATAAAGCTAAAGAATCTTTAAATGTCGAAGTTAACTTAGATGAGATTAAAGAAACTACTAAAGTTATTAAAGATAAAGTAAAAGATCTTCCTAGTGAAGCATTAGATACTATTCAAACAAAAGTAATCGATAAAGTACAAGACGCTGCAGATGATTATGCTGTTGGTAAAGTATTTAAAGAAAATTTCTTTAAAAGATTAATAAAATCTGTTATTAATAAATTAAAGAAAATATAATATTAGAATAAAACTTTAGGAGATTATATTATGAGTGTCACTTGTAAGTTAGCTAAATTTAAACATCGTGATTTAAAAGAGGATGAGAGTTTGTCAGAAGACTTGACTTTTATAGAAGGTACATTTTTAGGGCTAACTATTAATCCATCATCTTTATGTTATATTAATAATAAGCAAGTAGAATTATCAAATATTATATTAAAAGAAATAGAAGATGGTTATATAACATTAGTAGCAGATATAAACGATGATGCGCTAAAAGATAAGATTATTAACGCTACACCATTTATAGAATATGATGATACTACAAAAAGTACAATTATAATAAGAACTACAAAGAGTACATATAATATTAGATTTAGACTCACGTACTAGAGTTAGTCTAGATGAATAGAAGGAGAGTAACATGATAGATTTAAAATTAACTAATAGAAAATTTAGATCTCTAGTAGAAGAGAAGTTTACTACTGCTAAAGATAATGATACTGGTGATAGTAGAGTGTGGATGGATTGTCGTGCTAAATGGAGTGACGGAGTTACTTCTAAGACTATATCAGCATTTCATGTAACTACTAAGTATGAAGCATTATATAATGAGATGCCTATACAATCCCTACGTTATATTAATTATAGATTAGCTATTGATGAAATGGATTGGATATATAAAAAGAAAAGTAATAATGTTAACGATCTTAATTCTAAAATATGGAATCAATGGGCTTCTGAGGATGGAACTATAGGAAAGGGTTATGGTTACCAAGTTGCTAAGAAAGTATATGACTCTAAGTTATCTGATGATAAGATAGATCAAATAGATAACATATTAGAGAATCTTATATTAGATCCCACTAATAGACGTTTATTAATTAATCTATTTAATATAGATGATTTATCTGAAATGAATTTAGCACCTTGTGCTTATGAGACTTTCTTTATGGTAGAATATTTAGAAGATAATTATGGTATTGTTAGACCTAAACTTAACGTAGTATTAAATCAAAGATCAGGAGATTTTCTTGTAGCTGCCCATCCGGGTGGTTGGAATGAATTTCAATATTACTTCTTATATAGATTAATAGCTGATCTTATAGGGTTTGAACTTGGTACATTTATACATAATACTTATAATCTACATTTATATAATAGGCATATCGATATAGTGGATAACATATTAGAAGTTGAAGAATTAGATATGTATCATTTTATTAAAGATCCATTTGAAATTAGAGAAGAAATAAGAAAAGAAATTAACAATACTAGATTAAGATATATTAAAACTGATGATCTTATATTAGATAGTGGACGTGGTGTATATAACGTTATAACATTAGATAATCTAGATGAAGTACACAGAAAGAATTATGCTAAAGAAATCATAGACATATATTATAAGTATAACTTTAAAGATTGGTATGACTTTACTAAACTTGATTCTGATCTTAAAGATATAGCAATTAAAGTAACTAAGATACCAGTAGCAAAATAAACTAAAGGAGGACAACATGAAAATAGAAGGAATTAGATTAATAGAAAGCATATTAACACAACTTAGTTTCACATCATATATCTACAAGCCTACAGGGACTAAATTAGCAGCAGCAACGATTACTACATTCCTAGAGGATGAAGTACTAGCTGTTCATTTAAATTCACATGCATTTAATGACTTAGTGGATAGAATCAATATAACAGGATTCCCTAATAGAACACATGCAACTGCATTTATAAATAGTGATATTGGTGGACTTATTATAAGAAGAATATTATCTCAAACAGATATACCTTCAGATATTAATATTGATAAAAATATTATGCAATATACATTAGGACCAACTACCCCTAATGGAGATAAGATTAAAGAACGAGAGTTCAAGGAGTTAACACCTAATCCTAGATAAAGACACGAAGAATAATACATGGCAGACGCCATGTATTATGTCTTCTGGGAATTAAACACGAATTTCACAAAAATTGAATGTCTCGAGGAAAGACATCAAAGAAAAGAAATAGAAAAAAATAACGTATAATAGTAAAAAAACTTTAGGTAAAAAAATACTATTATACATATTATATTGTTAATTAATAGAAATCCGGTTAAAAACTATTATATATGGCTTTGAAATGTGAAAAGGAGGAACCTGCAACTATGCGAAGACTATATGAAAAATCTATATTATTAATAGTGCTGCTCTTGATGAGTAGTGTTATTGTGTTCTTTCTATTTTATAAACCGCATGATATAATTTCTGAAACAGGATTTATTAGATGCTATGTAATTGAGAAGAATGTACAATCTGAAAGGACAACCTCGTTAGGGTTTGTTACTTGTAAGAACGGAGACGTTATCAGATTTGATGACCCTAAGGAACTACAAGGGGTAAGAGCTGATACACTGTATAATTTTGTAGTTAAAATTGATATCGAAAATGGGAACAAGAGTTACATCGAATTAAAGTAATGGAGTTATGAAATGAATCCGGTCCATTTCAAATGTCATAATTAAAAAAAGTTGGAGAGCGTAATGCTCTTCGATTATTACCCCTATTTCTGGGAATATTTTTAAAAAAACATGCAACTATTACGTATAGAACTAATAAAAAGGGTTCTTTGTATAAAAAAAAAATACTTAGGAGGAAAAGAAAATGAAAAAGGCAGATTTATTGAAAGAAGTAGCTGAGAAAGCACAAACAACAGGGAAGGTAGCAGATGCAGTTTTAGTAGCATTAACAGATACTATTATAGCAGAAACTACAGCAGGGAACGATATTAAAGTACCTGGATTAGGAACATTCAAACCAGTAGTTAAAGCTGCAAGAACAGGGATCAATCCAGCAACTAAAGAAAAAATAACTTACCCAGAAAAAGCTGGAATTAAATTTAAGATCGAAAAAGGATTCTCTACAAGATTCGTAGAAAAAGTATCTTTAAAAGAACTTAAAAAAGCAACTAAAAAATAAGTAATATTAGATAAGTACACTTCTCTTTATAGAGAGGTGTATTTATTCATTTAATGATTACGGTAGTATATTTAAATAATATAATAATTATTATATTATTAAGTATGCTACCTAATAAAGAGAGGAGATTACAATGAAACAACTAAGAGAGTACTTATTTAGTAAGATAAAAAAAGATCCACCTGTATGGTATTATACAGAAAATATAGATGCTAAAATGTCAGAGTTTACTGCTGAGTTCATAGAACTAACAGGAGAGAGCAATAGTGATAAATTCTCAGGTAAATTACTAGCTGATATACATACACTACAATTTGTATCTGAAGATAATAAAACACATTACTTTAGTTTTTATTCTATGTATGGTTTACCTAAACACATAGTACATAAAGGTATAATAAATAGAATAGCCAACAATGATTCATTAGGATTAATACTAGCTGTAGAAGAAGAAACAGAAGAAGATCAATCTGTAGACGATGTATTAAATAATAATATACCAGATCAAGCTAAGCGTGAAGCATTATACTTTGTATATAGAAATAGTAGAAAAGAAGTACAAATAATAGATATGAAGAACTTTCAAATAGAATCTTATTTAGATAACTCTAAGATAGTAAAAGAAGAAATAAATAACTTAGCTTATATGGATGGACATATAATAGTTGAAGTAGTCTACACTATGACAGATAAAAATGAATTTGGGGATAATCTTACTAGAAAATATTTATACACAATAAATGAAACTTATGATAATGAGAATGATAACACAACAGATGTTAACTTAATCTCTTTAAATATATACAATCTATTAGAAGAAGACATACTAGCTGCTACAACAGCTTCTAATGTCACTATAACGATTAGACCTATGACGTATGATGTATTTGAGGTTGATATAAATAGAACCACTGAGAATGGATCTATTAACAATATATACATCTATTCAAGTAGATACAATACATTTATAAATAAATTTAATATTAAAGATGAACCTAATGTTACATTTAAGATATTAAACGTATTAGGAGATATAGATAATGGATCTATAACAGTTCTATTTAAAGATAAATTAGATCATGAAAAAGATCTTGTAATAAATGATATATTAGTAGCTGTAACTAAAGCTAAACATGAAGAAGAATACGATAAGTATTATACTATGCCTGAAGCACATAAAATGTTATTACAAAAAGTAACAGGACTTGATATTATATATACTGTAACACAAGATCCTGATAATCCTAATGCTGAAGCTATGTCTCAATTTAACTTCTTTTCTATAGACGAGAATGGTAAACTTAAGATAGATACAATTAAAACTAGAAGTATTCCAACAGAGATACATTTAAATGAAGAGTCAGGTATGCTTACATTCATATACTCACTAGACTTATATTATCATATGGTATGTTACTTCTATGATGGTGTAGAGTTAATGAAGTATAGTAATGTGCAATTATATCCAACAGAACATGTAGAAAAAGCTATGTTAGATTTTAAAGCACATTTAGCTAAGATAGAGAAGTCACAAGAATTATTAAACGATGAAATGGAGAACTTACACCATTACCATACAATGTTACTTAGTACTGATTCTGATGGACGAGAGTTTATAACTTCTTCTCATTTCGTTAATCTTACTACTGATGAGATAAACTATGACTTAACTAAGATGAATATAACTAGATCAGGTAAATTCATTGAAATAAGAGAAGATAGATTAACTAAGTTTTGCATGAGAGTACAATCACATGTAGACCCAAAAGAAGAGATATTAGAGGAATTAAAAGAATTACAAATGACAATGGACGAATTAGATGAAGATAATAATAAAAAATAATTAGGAGGTAATACAATGGCAAATGAAAAAATGAATATTGTTAAGACTAGTTTAATAGCTTTAACAAAATGGGGAAAAGAGAAAAAGGATAATAAAAGAATAGATCTAGGATACTTTAATGATATGTTATACTTTTCTGTATTGAAACAAAATGCTGAAGGTAAATTTAAAGATATTCAATCTGTATACTTAAAAGGTATATCTGATACAAGAATGTATTTAATAGCTGTAGAGATGATAGATAGAATAACTAGAATATATAATGGTGAAGTAGTAGACTCTCAAGAGATAACTATACATAATAATAAAGCTATTAAAGAAGCTACAACATTAGTTGCATTCAATGCGTATAAAAAAGATGATAGACAAATAGTATATATTACTATTAAGAAAAAGAATAAAACAGGTGAAGGACTTGAAATGGATGAAAGATTCTATTTTGGAGGAGCTCACACTATAGCTAGATACGGAGATAGAAAAGTAACTGATACTGAAGTTTATGAGTTCTTTAAGCAAATGGAGCTTATATTCCAAGCTGCATCTGGTAGAAGTTCTGATTCTAGATCTAAACATTTAGAAAGATACTTAGCAGCTAACCCTAGTGGTAATTATAATGCAGCACCTGCTGGTAATAACAATAATAATAGTTATGCTAAAAAAAATGAAAGCAAAGGATACTATAATAATAATACTGGTAACAGTAGCAGCAAATCTAATGAGGATTCGGATGATTTCCCATTCTAAAAATAAGAGAGCATTGCGCTCTCTTATATTATATTGCATATATATAATATATGTGATAAGCTAGGTATACTCAGATATCTATCTTAAAATAAAGATATAACACTAATGTAGATTTTTAAATTCTCTTTCTTAATCTACATTATTATAATCTTTATTGGAAGAATGTCAAGATTGGGAGGTCGACATTCTTTTTTTTGTGCAACAGTATAAAAATACAAAACATAAAAGTATTAAATAAAAGTATTAAAGTATAATAAGAAGGAGGTTAAAATGTTTATAGCAGATAATAGTATATATGCATTTAAAAAAGATATAGCTAGACTAGGACAAATAGATTCTACAGCTCAAGCTTTATCAATGGCTACATATGCCCAAACGTCTAATGGATACGGAGTAGAGAAAGATTATTCTCTATTTGGTAGAAAATTAGAAAAGCAAATAAGAAACTTGGAATCATTACAAAAAGACGTAACTGCTGAATTAAAGAAATTAGACAGTAGGATTAGATATTATGAAGATAAGCATAATGGAATGAAAGCTGAGATCGATCTTAAAAACTACAAAGGTTCATTGATTAAAACTCAAATTGATATAATTAAATCTATTATAGATACTGAAGTTAAGATAGAAAAAGGTAGAATTGATATTATTAAAGTATCTAGTGACGTAGTTAATCAAAATACACCAGGGACAGGTAATAAGATAAGTACACCTGATAACTTCATGGCTAGTATGTTCTCCCCAGGAAGCTCAGTTAATAATGACCCTATGGGAATAACACCTAGAAATGAGATGTTAGCAGAACCTGTACCATATATAGAAACTATTCCACAACCACAACCAATAGCACCTCAACCTGTTGTTATTAATCAAAAGGAGTATCTTTGACGTAAATAATATGGATCAAGTCAATACAGCCACTGTAGAGCCTGTAATTAATGATTTAAGAGATAGTACAGAAGTAGAGGATAAAGTTATAGAAGAGTCTATAGAAGTTAAACAAGAGGTAAAAGAAGAGCTTGTAGCACCTGTAGTAGAAGTTACAACAAAACCTGAAGTAACATCTACATCTGTATCTTATATAACTAATGCAGCTGGACAGCAAGTACCTATATATGAAGAACCTGAAGCTGAGTTTATTAAAACTAATAATAAGTTCTTATCAACAGAGAATGCTTATAATGTAATATCTAATAATCAGAATGAAAATGCTGAGTTAGTATTTAAATATAATGACACTTGTAAAATGGGATGGATAGCTATGATAGATAAAACTACAGGAGATGAGTTAGTTCATACAGTACCTCCAGTAGAAAGATTATATCCATTTAATATAGATGTATCTAATAACTTAGTTACAACTAATCTACAAGAAGACTATCCATTACTAATGACAGACGAAGAACCTAGTGAGAAAGTTAAAAAAGCCTACGACACTATACATCAAATCAATACATTAAAAGAAACCTTATAATATTATAGATATATATTATTTGTATGTTACGTTAGTCTATATTCATTTTGATCGATAAATATAAACTAAGTAATCCAAATTAAACGTTAAAAAGTCACTATCTATATAAAAAATATTACTTTATAGATACACTTACAACATATATAATAGATACACTACATAAAATCGATCACAAAATGGAATAAACTATCTTGACTAATTAAAGCGCTATGCTACATGTAGCAAATTAAAGTTAAGTTAGTATTCCTATCTATTAAATATAAATAGACGGGAGTCAATACCCCTTATGGGGTTTTATAAATATTTTATTTATAAATAATTTAACAATTTTATTTTTTTTTTTTTTTGCGATAAATAATAAGTAGCCTCATGGGCTACTTATATTTTTTATTGTCTCATATATTTTTCTAGTAATGAAGGCGATGCAGTTTGTTGCTTAATTGATTTACCTTTATTGAGTAATAATGATTTAGAGAAGTCTTCAAATGTAATACTGTTAAAGGCCCCTTTTACTTGTACTAGATCATTAATTGATGCTGCTTTACCATTTGTGGCAGTCTTTTGTAATCTAGCAGGTTTAGTATAACTAGAATCAAGGAATGCTTCTGCCAAGTATAACTCTAATAAGATATATGGAAATTCTAATGATGTATTTAAATCCATGCATTTTAATATAATATCATAATACTTATCATATGGTATAGCATTAGATAAACGTCCTAATAACATATCATTAAATAAGTTATATACATTATCAAGAGTAGCAGGTACTTCAATAGATTTAATAATTCTAACACCTGGTTCAAAGTGTATTATAATATGATCATTTTTATCGTCGTTTATTATCTGTTCTGATGATGATATAGGTATAGTGACCTTTGTAGCTAACGTAAGGGTATGTGGTTCCAATTTCTTATCATTATGTATAATAACTAGGGCTCCAAATAAGAAAGCTTCTAGATCCCCATTTGGTAGACTTACAACGTTAGTTTTATATAGCATTAATTCACACTCCTTTTCTACATATACAGCGCCATCTCTAGTCGTAAAGTAATCGTACATATATTCTCCTTTCATTAAAATTATACTTACCTCGTTTTACCGAGGTAAATATAACTTGTTATTAATTTATTATTTCAATTGTGTTATCTTTTATCATAGCTGCTATTTTATTAGATAAGCTAAAAAATACAGTAAAGAAGTAATTCTTATCTAATGTATTATACATAGTAGAATATAATGATGGTATTAATTTAAGTATACCATTATTAAAGCCTTTTCTATATCTTTTTATAATAAGTGACTCTATTAAGAATTCTAAGTCACGATCAAATAAAGGTTTCTTTTCTTGAGTTTGAGTTATCAACCCATTTATATCAGAGTTTTTATTAATGAATGCTGATAATGCTATTAGAAGTAATCTAGCTGTATCATCTACTAATTCAGTAAGTCCAGCATATGCTTCATAAGAGTTTTTCTTATCTACATCTTTAAGGGCTCCTTTAATCATATGACTTTGTACAATTCTATTATTTTTATAGTCAATTTTTATTGTAGCATCTTTATTGTATTTAGATTTATAATAACCTAATATTTCAGTGAAGTCTTCTAACACTTCTTCTTCATTGAATAATAAATGTATAGCTGTTACATAAGCGTATTTACTTGTGAACTCTGTATAGTTTTCTATTTCTATCTTAGTAGGGAAACTTAGTAAGTAAAGATATGTATCTATTTTAGTATCTATTACATTTACTTCACTAGATATAGCTTCACGTCCTTTATATTCACCGTCAGCGTCAGTAGATTTAATATCAGTTATCTTAAGTGCATCTAATAAACTTTCTTTAATTACTTTTATATTAGGTGTAAATAATCTATATGTATTATCTCCTTCTTTCTCATCCATTAAAGATAAATATAAATCTTTTAAGTAATACTTAACATTATCTACAGTAACTGTGTAGTTCTCTATTACTTTACTTCCTAATTCTAATTCCTCTCTTAAATAAGTTAATATACCAAAGTTAGCATCATCACTCATAAATTCATCATCTAATGAATACTCAGTATATTCCTTTTCTTTTTTAGCTAAGTCTCCTTCATCAGTTTCAACTAATCTTCTTAATTTTATATCACTAGGAGATGAAGTATATAATGTATTTAATATATCAATCTCTTTTTCTACAAATTTAGATAACTCACCTTTATAAACATCCTCAACTGCTTTATTAATTCCAGCCATTCCAGTTTTAAGTATATCGTACTTATCTAATAACTCTTTTTCTTCATTATTAATAGTCGGATATAAATCTTTCTTAATTAATTCCATCATGTTCATTTCAGATTGTTGTTCATTAGTAAGCTCTACTATATTATTAAGACTAGAAGCTTCCTCTGCTAAAGTAACATTGTTATCTACTATTTCCTCAGTAATACTATCCTCTGTTATTATTTCTGCGTCTTTTATTTCATTCATTTCTGTGTCCTCCTAAAGTTTTATTTTAATAAAATATACACTTATGTTTTAGTAAGTGGGTAAAAAAAACATAATTATATTGAAATTTAAAAGATAGCATTAAATTTTAATAGAATATTTTTTTAAATTTAAAAAAAAATACTATTTTACAAAAGGAGGAAGAATATGTTACAGATTGTATCGAGTCCAAGTGGTTCTCTACAATACAGATCGGCCCATGTATATCATACTATAGAAGATAGATCGTTAGTTCCCGCGCCTACGATTAGTTCTAATACAGGAACGTTATATACGCCTATCTATACTGATAAAGGACCTACAGGAAAAGTTATGCACTTCAGTGGAATGACAGCTTATGCTGACTTAATATCTACATTTGGAAATCCAAATACTAGAAGATTAGGTTTACCATACACTGCAGCAGTACTTCACGCACAATCGGGTGGTGACGTGGTAGTGCAATCAGTTAAACACGAATCGGCAACATATGCTGGATTCATAGTGTCATTATGTATTGAATCGAAAAATGAAGATGGTTCTAATATAGAGAAGACATTAGGGTGGATATTACCTGATGGTACAGGATTTGTAGAAGACGCCTATGCTGGAACTACAAGTGCTTTAATTAAACAACCAACAGCATCACACGTACCTCATAAAATTTATACTCAAAGAATTTCATTTGTTAACTCAGAAGTTAAAAATATGAAAACATTCGATGCGTTAGAATTATATGTTACAAGCTTATTTCAACAAGAAATAGGTAAAAAAAATCCAGGAATTAAAAGGGTATTCCCTTTAATCTACGGATTGTACAATGGTAAAGGAAGCTATGGTAATAATTATAACTTATACTTAACTTATAATAAAACTACTGTAAGTGGTTTACCTACATTCTTAACTACAGTATACGATAAAAAATTACAAGAGAAAGTTAAATTAACTTCTCAAGTAGTATCGTTAAGTAATGTGTTCCAAGACGGATCACCATTATACATAGAAAGAAGATTTAAAAGACCTTATAGTACAGGTGACTTTACTATTAAAACGTTAAATCAAACAGAGATGAATGCCTTAGGTACAGTGTTACGTGATTTAGTAGGAAAAGTAAACTTATTCCCTAATGGTGCTACACAAGCCGGAGTAACAGCTCAAGCATTAGAAGCTAATATGGAGAACTTAAAATCTGCATACAGTGTACCTGAAGATGATGACTTCCATGCGATGAGAAACTTCAATCCAACTAACGTAACTGAGTTCAATAAAATATTTGATGCTCAACCAGCATATGAATTTACATTCACAGGTGGAACAGAAGGACTTATGAAAAATATGAAAGAATTTAATTGGGACTACCAAGTTAACGTAGCACCAGCTACAGAACCAGAAGACAAAAGATTTTTACTTCAAGACATGTTCGTTAAAGCATTCACAGGTTCAGACGACGTTCAGTTATTCTCATTAATAGCAAATCCTGCAGATTACGCTATCGATTTAGGATACCCTGGCGCAGTTAAAAACTCTATGATAACTTTAGCAACACAAAGAGATGATATGCAATTATTATTTAATGCCCCTATTAATATCAAAGAAGTAAACGAAGCTGTTAACTGGAAACAAAAATTTAACTTCCAAGGTAGAAACTTGACTTATTTCTCAGGAAACTTTGAGTACATTGATCCAACTTCGCAAAGAAGTTTCAGAGTACCAATGACATTCCCTGTTATGTTTAATGTGTTGGCACATTATGTAAATGGATTCTATGAATCATTAGCAGGTTTAGATAATGGTTTAATAGGGATAGTTGAACCTGGTTCAGATTACGGATTAGGAGATAAATCATTAAAATCTAATGATGTATTAACTGACGCTGGATTTAACCCATGTTCAGTATTCAAACAAGGCGTTTTATATGTAGATAATCAAAAATCTAACTATGCATTGACTGAAATATCTAGTTTACAAGAATTTCGTAATAACTCTATTATAAATAGAATATTGAAAAAATTGTATATTAGTTTACAAAGTGAAAAACATAGATTAACAAGTAAAGAAGCTGTTGATAAAATTAATAGAAAAGTATCTATAGATCTACAAGAATTTAGAGCTAAAGTTCAATCTATTGATTATCAAGGGTTATTTAACACAGATTACGATTTAGCAATAGGATTATTAACACACAGATTATCAATCCAATTCTTAAATACTATAAAATACCATCATATTCATTTAATTGCGTTACCGCAATCATTATAAAGGAGGAATGAGTTATGCAAATCAATGATGTATTAGATACTCTTTCTCAGTTTATGGGCAATAGAGGTAATAATATTAAAAAATATACTAGAGCTGGAAAAGGTGGAAAAATAGATGACAAAATGTTCAATGAACTAATGATTCTTGATCCTACTACTCTAGCTCAAATACAACCGTTTATCGGAGGAAGATTCGTATTCGTTCCTGGTCAAATGCCAGCTATGATGGAAGTACTTCATCCTAATGAAACGAATTATATGAGAATATTATTCTCATCGGCTGTTATTTCTATCACAGGATTCTCTGAGAGAGCTCTTGAAGCTGAAGAAGTAAAAGCACCAACAGATCAAAATACGTATTCAGTAATAACTAAACAAACAGGAGCAACTAGAGAGCTTACATTTACATTTATGACAATGTGGCAATCATTACCTTGTTACAAGTACATTACTACATGGATGCAATATATCTATAATGCAGGATCATCAGCAGCAACATATCCTCACTTGACAGGACTTGAGTACCACGAAGGAAATCATTCTATGAATGGAGTCTACTTAATTCCAGATCCATCATTTTCAAGAGTTGAAGAAGGAGCAATAATATACGCTATGGTGCCACTAAATAACTCGTCGAACAGTATATTTGACCAAACTTGGGGAGAGCATACTCCTAAAGAGTTTGCAGTTAGATTTAAAGTTCACGTTTTACCAGGTGGAATGCCTTCTGTTATAGAAATATGTCAAGGTGTACTTGATGACTTTGTTGAGCGTGTTACATTACATGATTACAATAAAATAGTTAAATCACCAATTTAACAACAACATAAACCAATACATACCCGTCTGGGTATGTATTGTATTATTTTAGTATATTATTTTTTTATCTAAGTTATAATAGATTGTAGCATTATTAGATATAGGCAGTAGTGCTGTATATAAATCTCTTTTATCCCCTGTTGTTATATCACATATTACAATAGCATCTTCATACTTTTCATTTAAACTATAATAATCACCTATAACATAACCGTAATAGAATAAGTAAGTATTCTGATTATGAATTAAACTGAGGTCTCCGTTATTTACCATGTAATTTAAATAAGCACGAGAAATCTTAACCAAGCATTCAGAGACACTTCCATCAGCAAGTTCATATAAGAAATAAACTTTGTAACCAGTACCATCAGACATCATTTCACTCTTAGTAACTTTTATTCTACTGCCTATAGGAAGTATTATATTCTTACCTGTAGTAAAATCTACAACCTCTGCTGGAGATAACGATATTAAGTACTCATTAGGTTTAGGTTGGAGTACATCATCTATCATGAATCCTAACATCTCTCTTATCTTTGTATTTAACTGTCTCATCATAGAAGGTGATGAAGTTATTATAACTTTTGATACATCTAAATATTGATACAAATCAAATGTATCTATCTCTATTCTAGTAACTGCTGTATTATCTTTTTTTAATACATCTTCTAACGTTTGATTCTTAGATCTAATATTATTTAAGTAATGATTTAAATTTATTGCTATATTATTCTTATCCCCCTTTACTTTCTCTATCTCGTAGTTATCTTCAGTTCTTAAAAACATTACATCCTCTGGTGTTAAGTCGTAACGTCTTTGTATAAACTTATCATAAAATACAAAGAAATAAGATCTAACGTCTAACGCTTCATTAAATAAACGTTGTATTAATAATGGTGTTACATTATCTCCTGATTCTAATATTACGTAACTACCTTGTATATTAACTTTAGGATAAAAGTTATTATCAGTAAAATCAATTATATCATATAAGTATACAGCGTGGAATCCTTTCTTTATTGCTGTCTTATAATTGTACTTAGTTGTAGCTATTACTGTTATCTCTGGATTAACCTCGTTATCTTTTAGATATTTAGTATTACAGCAATTCTTAAATGTATCTAACATTTCTGAAAAATTATAATAATTAGGTAAGTTTATTAAACGTAATCTAAGTTTAGGATCATTATTAACAAACATGCTATAATTTAACACGTCATCGATTGTCTTCATTTTTTGTCTCCTTTTTGTTTTTTATTATATAGTTAAGTTTTATAAAAAAATATAAAAACAAAAACTTATAATTAAAATAAAATATAAAAGGCGGGATTAGAATGGCAGATGCACTAAACGACTCAGTTAAAGTAGACTTCACAGGGTATTTTGAATGTGTACTACAAGAGGAATCACATATAAGAGCAAAGATAATTAAAGTAACTATACCATCTTTATTTGGAGAAGTAGAGAATAAGTTTACTCCGACAGAGAATAAAGAGGCAACGGATAAAGATCAAAGAGTAGCAAATACTAATACATCAGTAGATGAAAATTATACTTCAACTACAATTATAGAAGCTATGAATCATACAGACTATCATTATCAATTAAAAGGAGATAGTTTAAGAGCAAAGATGGAAGGTACACTAGATACTACAGAAGTAGCAGCTTGTGCAAAAGGAGCTCCTCATACCCATCAAATAACTCAACCTATATCATTATTTAATTACATATACGAAAGTCTTAATAATGTAATAGTACCAAAAGGAACTAAAGCTTACGGTTTTTTTATAAACGGAGCTCAAACTACAGATTCATTTGTTATAACAAGAATAGAAGGTGCTGTACCTATACAACCAGATGATCAAATAAGATACGTAAAATAAAGGAGGAATAATTATGTCATTTCCAGAGGCAGACAAGACGAAACATATTATGGTACAAGACTATATTAAACTATTACAAGAATCATATATAACATATAATAAAGGTTACATGAATAAAGAGTTAGATATTCACATCGTAGATATATTTGATAACTTCTTTGAAGATTATAAAGACGAACAAATATTACAAGAATTCGTACCAGATAGAGAAGTATTAGGTTTAGTTAGATATAATCCTAGATTTCTAAGTTATCTATTATATAATACGACAGACTTATGGTATTTAATCCTAAGAATTAATGGAATAGACCATGCAGGAGAGCTAGATTTTAAATCACCTGTATATATTATAACAGAAGGAGCATTAAAGAATTATTTAAATAAAATATACGACTTAAAAGAAACATTGCTATCTAACGGACTATGGGTCTAGAAGCCCCGTATTTCGATTTTAAGCAATTTTATTAATATTATGTGCCCGTCATAGGGTACATAACTATTATGTCTTCATTTTGGGAATTAACGAAACTTATATGTATACAATTATATATAATAATAGTATCAATCAAGAAGGAGGAGACAATGCACGAGAAGGATCAGTTAATAGAATTATATGAAGAATCAGGTAGTACATTAGTTCTACATAGTTTAACAAGTAAATTTGGTTACAAAACGTTATTAGAATTATCTAATGAAGCATTTGCATTAAACTTATTTGTCAATGTAGTAATCTTAGAAGATAATCATAACCTCATGTATCACTTCACAGTAACTGAATTAAGAAAGGTGTACAATTATATCATTAATAACTTTGCATCTAAAGATACTGAATACAAAGAAAAGATGATGAGATTTATATCTAAGTACAATTTTGAATTTACTCACGTTAATCTATTCAAGAATGGTAAGATATTTGTTGATAAGAAAATATTCGAAGAAAATATTAGATTTCTACAAGAGTTATATATTGCAGAAGATATTTATTTTAAAAACAAAGACTCGATTGGTTATGATACTTACACGTTCTGTGAGGATATGGCAGATGCTATAACAGATAATCCTAATTTATCGTTAGAGACGATCTTAGTAGTAGCTAAGAGAATAGAACCATTATATTTAAAGATAATAGAAAAGTTACAATTAAGAGTAGGTAATGCTAATACTACTACAGCAATTATATACGCTCTTAATCAAATAAGAAATAGTATGTTTAACTCTAGTACAGATCTTAGTGTGACAAACTTAATATCAAACCCAAATGATATTATAAGACAAGGATTGGATTTATTTATGGACAGTAGATTTTTTATAGATAACATATTTAAAATATTTCTATCTATATCTTATACGCCTACACACTATATAGCAATCTACAGAGAATTATATACTTTATTTTACGAGAGGTTTACAGTTAAGTTTATGAATCCAGAAAATATTTCTGATATAATTGATTTAGAAAATGAATCTCATAGTCAGTTCCCTATTCAATATGTAGCTAATAACATATTAGACAATACAGAGAATGGGTTACTATTTATATTATATTACTATGAGAATCTAAAAAGTTATGAGATATTCTCTTATATGGATGACATAAAACACTACATGGAGGAATTCGAATACGCGGTTGCATATATGGTAGAGCAAGAGTTAGTACCAGGATCATGGATAGAAAACACAAAAGCTTATAAAGAGCTAATAGAGAATAATTTTGAAATAAGCATGAACAATTTAAATACAGATATAGTTGACATAGACGCATTACTTAACGATATAGACATTTAAATATTAAATGAATATATATAATAATAGTGCAGATATTAAGATAATGTCTGATAATCTTTGCAAAGATTAAAAAAACTTTAGGAGGTAATACAATGAATGAAAACAATGTAAATGTGCAAGGAGCACAACCACAAGGACAACAAGCATCAATACAACAAACACCAGTTCAACCACAAGTAAGAGTACAAAATATGGCTAAACCACTTCCAGCTGCGTTTATGAGCTTGGTGGCTAAAGAGGTGGATTCTGTAACTTTATCTATTAATAAGATAAACTTATTAGAATTCGTAAAAGGATTAGGACACGAAGCAATTAAAGTAAGTTTTGAGAATCCATCTCAAGCGGACTTGATAAGAATGTTCGCTAAAGAAGTAGATAACGATGATTCTAAAATGGAGAGAATGTTAGCAACATATTTCCCTTCTGCTAAGAACTCAGTTAGACCAGTTAAAAACTTAGTAGCATTAACAGTAAACGCTACTACATTAACGCCAGAAAGACCTGTTAAATCGTTATTCGATTTACAAAACGGGACTGACGTTACAAAAGTAAGTCAATTCACAAACAGAGAGAAACTATTCTTTGATAATACGGTCGTACCGACACCGTATGAGTACAATCCCACAATGGGAACTGTTAAATACTATGTAAATACATTAATAGTATTATTAGCGTACTTAGGAATTGATTACAAAAATAATATAGAAGCAGAAAACAAAAAAGTTTCTGTAAGCGAAGAACTTGATTCTTACTCTATATTAATAAGAAACTAATATTGATACACAAAAAATAGAAGACCTGGTTTGGGTCTTCTCTTTATTTTTTTCAAATAAAAATCCAGGTGAAGAAGAGGGAATGAAAGATGAATATCAATTTACTTACACGTTGTCAAGACGTGAATATAATTAACAAAGAAGTAATTAATAACAACGATAGAAATATAAATGAAATAGTGTACAACTGTTACGGTAACTTAAAGAATAGTATCTTAGTAGCATACTCATATGAAGTAGCAAATATAGAAACGACCTATGATGCGGACTTTAAAAGCTACTTAGAGAAGTACAAGAAGAACCAAAAGAATAAGTATACTACATTCAAGAAAAACAACTTAAAAATATCTATAGATCTAGATGGTCTATATAATTTTAATATGGTGTTAAAATTAAAATACATAATTAATCCAAATGATATATCACCGAAGTATAGACTTCTTGCAATGCAAAATACTATTAATGATTTTCAAGAAATGACAAGAAATTTCCAGTACGTTGCAACAGAGCAATTAGATGAACTTAAAGCTAAATACGAACGTGAGAAAGAAGAATTAGAGCCACAACAAGATATGCTTAATTTTAAAGAGTTAAGTGTTAATCTATTTGTAGCAGATCAAACTATATTAATTCCTATATTAGATAAGACTAAAAAGTATATAATAGATGGTATTAAATATTACGGAGTGTATAACTCAACTGATACAGGTAGAATAACCTCTTTAGGAGAGTACGGATTTAAAGTATACAGAGATGGAATGATCACTACAACGTATGTAGGATTATATCCAGAAAAGAATGCAGGGTTTTATATTAGATACTTCGGTAAGTATTATAATCCATTCCATGTATTATTTGACTTTGACTTAAATGGACATACATTAGATGAGTTAGTTAGTATTAAAGATAAGAAGTCTAAGTTCTATAAGTTATTAAAGACTACATTTGAGAATGCTAAGATAAATGATAACTTACCAGAAGAAAAGAATAGAGCAGCACAACATGAGCATTCATTCAGAGATAATGTTATAAGTGGATTAATGACATTCACTAATAAGATACATTCTAAGAATGAAACACCTACAATGGCATTTGAGCATTTAGGAGCTTTGGAGGAAGAGATATACAGTAGTATAAACTCAATATCTAAGTTAAACTCAGATAAAAGGATTATGCCAAGTCAAGCTGTTAAAAGAATTAATCTTAAAGCTGGAGGAGTATTAAAACTTATTAAGTCAGGTACTGGAGAGAATGTAAATAAGCAACTATTTGTATCAACTAGCACAATACCTAATCCATTTGATACCCCACAAATGTTCCAATATATAAAAACATCCCAGCACACAGAAACAGGTAAGAAACGAGCAGGTGGAGGAAAGAACGATATGAATGAGCAAGACATGTTAATTAGATATCATGAACTTGATTACATTGGTCAATTCACATCGAAAGGATCAATAGGTAAATCATCTACATTACATTTTCATTTACCATCAGCAAACTTAGTTAAAAGAAGAACGCTAGGATAAGGGGTTGAGATGAAGTGATAACATTAAAGCAATACAATGATAATCCTAACTTAATAGAAGAACTTAAAGTAACATATGGACAAGATAAGTTAATAGATATATTTCTAAACTTGGAATTAATGAATTTACGTAACAAACTAGACTCATCTGTATTATGTATGGATGAGTTATCTAATGAGATTGATTTACTCATAGATAGATTAAATCAAAAGATAAATTTATGGGATGCTTCAGTATTTAGTATAGATTTAGATACTGTAATTAGATATATAAAGATATCTTTATTAGATATAGTAGTTTATAATGGATCGTACTTTTCAATGTATCATGATGATATATTCTATTCATTAGTTAACTGTTACACAGCATATGATGATAAAGAATATAGTCAGTTAGTAGAATACATATATACATTAAGATATACGTCAACTGATGTAGCGGTGTTAAAGTCTATTAATAAGTTATATTTACAAAAGATGAAGTTTAATTGTTATATTGTAGATTTAGATTCAACTTATATTGTACTACTAGGGAAGGGGTTGTTATGAAAGAGAATATATCAGAATCATTGACATTTGATGATGTTAGTATGTTAATGAATGAAAAGGGTAGCTTTACAGAAAAGATAACATCCCTTGCTGAAAATTCAGAATATATTAAATTTCTAGTAGATGATTTAATAGACGCTGATAGTAGTTACTTTAAAAGATTAATTAGATTAGTTATGAGCGACTATAGAGTAACTGTAGTAACATCTATTAAAAATAATACCATTAATATTGATAGTCAGAGTATAATTAACTTATACTTAGAAAAGATATTAACTGTTACGAGTAAGAAAGTTTGTAATCTATATTATAAGTTACACCATAGTGAGAATGAAGCTAATTACTTCATAGCTATTTTGTGTACTTGTATAACAGAAGTATTAAATGCATATAAAAATGTAATAGAGCAAAGTGTATTAGAAAAGAATAGTTCATATATGAATGAGCTAGCTTATGTAGTAGAAGATATTAAATACATATTATATAATGGTTATGATGCTCCTATACACGTTGAAGATATCGTGAGGAAGTCTTATGACATATTAGAAAAAATAATGTACACAATGATAGAAGATATCTCATATGATATTCTTTATTTAGATTACATGATAGGAGGTAATTATGTATAAAGTTACAGACTTCTATATAATCAAAGAGGATGATTTATTTGAAGGACACTATGATGTTACACTAGGACCTAAATGGGGAGAGATATTAATGGCGAGGGACTCTGCGGAGTTCTTTGCTAATATTATCTATATATTTGGGAAGTATCAATTTCATTTCACTGAAAAGTTAAGTAACGAAATGATTACTAGATTTTTATTAGATGAAGCACCTGAGCATATGAGAGATATGATTTATAACGTGTTATTTCCTAATCTTATAATTACATTATCTTTAACTGACAGGGCTTATCTTTTAAATGATATTAGAATTGATACTATCTCAGACCCAGATTCGTTCTATGACGCACTATATGCTATCGTAGCACATCATATAGAGATATACACTATGCAAGAGTACTATACGTTAATGGATTACAATACAATTGCATTAAACACTACTACAGAGGATTCTCATATGATACATTATACATTAAATTATTCTAAACTATTATTTGATGTATTAAAACCTTATATTAAAAATTCACCTCTTATTAATAAAATAGGATTTAGAAAAACACCAATAACTGTACTTTCAAATGGATATCTTTCTAATGGATACACGTTGGAGAAATTAGATAACCATGCAGTTAACATAGCTTGGAAAGTACAAGAAGTATTAAAAAGAGAATCTGCTAAAGTAGGGATGCCACCATTCGTTAAAGTAAAAATAAATGGTAAGTTATATAGTTGGGATCTTTATGATGATAATATATTCAATAATATTATCTACATCTATTTAATAGAAGGAGGTAATTATGAGTTATTATAAAAAGGAGTATAAAGATTTTAAGAAAGATAAAGATAAGAAGAAGGATTTTGATTTAATTAAAGAGATAATCATTAAAGGATTATTTCATATTAACATGGACGTTAACTTTTATGACTTCGATAAGATACTAATTGATCTAGATTCATTACTATCTATTGTAATTAGAGAAGAGTTGTCTTCTGATAGAGATGTGCGTATTAAATTAGCACATACTATAGCTGATGCAATTAATGAATTTATTGAAGCTTACATTGATACTAATACTATTAATATATATTATAATTTAAATGAATATAAAGTATTTAGTGATATATATCCTGATTGGTGTAAGGTTCGAAATGATAGATTTAAAAATGAATCTATTGTAGGTTTTCTACACAAGTATATAATAAATCATTTAAAGAAAGCTTCAGATAAGATTAATAACTTTAACATAATAAAATGTGATGATGCACCTATAATAACTATCTTTAGGGATATTAAATTAAATCCTAAATTAAAGTATGTAGTTATAACTCGTGATCCACATTATAATTGTATTATGTCATACTATGATATATCTATATTTAATGGACGTGACTTAATAGATAGAGGATCATTAAAGTATCTTAAAGATTTACCTGATATAAACTATACTATGCTACCATTCTATTATCTTATAAGAGGTATGGATAGAAATGAATATAAAGGTGTAAAGTTATACGGACAGAAAAAGACAGAAAAATATATCAATGAGAATTTGACTACACTTATAACATGGGAGGATCCTATTTTAGAAGAAGTTAAACCTTATAAAAATATATTCTTTTTGAATGATTTGAAAATAGACAGTTAGTTGTCTATTTTTTTTTTTTACCCTGATAACATAACTAATAACAATAGTATATAAACTTATTTAAGAAAGGAGACGCTATGAGCAAGCTAGGCCACGGAGCGATAGCAACATACTCAAAGAACTTATTGAGATCAAGCTCAGAAATATTACTTGACTGGATAAAGAGCACACAGTTAGTACAAATAGTAGGAGACGAAGTAGTCTCTGCTAAAAAAGCTCGTGAATTGGAAGGTGATATAACACCTAAAGAAAAAATTAAAAAATTAACAAAGAATCAAATAGAATCTTTTGTTAAAAATTATGAAGACGAGACTGGTATTAATTTACCAGAGGATTTGAAGAAGTCTTTTAGAAATACTATTAAAAGTATCAAAACTGGTGATCTTAACATCAAGGACGAAGCTTATGATGAGTTTTATGAAGATGATGATATCAGGGCGTTATTTAAGGAGCTCGATATAGCTTATGAGTCACATAATTATTTTAAAGGAGGAAATAAACTGATGAAATTATATGAATTAAAGAATGAGAATTTGAAGAAGCTTAGAATTAGAGCTAACGGTGAATCGATGGAGGTTCAAGGACCAATCCCTGAAGTAAATAATGAAATCATAGAGATCAAAGATGATATCATAGCACTTGATAACGAAGCTGCTAGTAATGAAGATATTGATTCTACTTATACTATGAATGTAGATAGTACAGTTAATGATCTTAAAGGTAGAATATTTGACTTAATGGATAAAACATCTGGAGTAAAAGAATTAGCAGTATCTTATAAAGATGCATTCGCTGATTCATTAATAGCTTTATTATCGGTTAAATCTAACTTTGATTTAAATGTAGCTGACAGACCAGCTGAAGAGGTATTAAATAATACTGAAACATTAGCTGCTGAAATAACTGAAAAAACTAATAACGATGATAAAATTAATGATAGAGTAGAAGAAGTTAAAGAAGTAACTAACACAGATGCAGACTCTTTAATATTTAATCCAATAATAGACGCAACTGCACAAGAAGTAACAGGAGAAGAACCAGTTCCTG